>Ga0302292_1000487_pt1 | contig 28065 bp, 37 predicted proteins | sample III_Fen_N2_1_FD_194553 | JGI IMG/M metagenome (GOLD analysis project Ga0302292, IMG submission 194553) | Peat permafrost microbial communities from Stordalen Mire near Abisko, Sweden - III_Fen_N2_1 | ecosystem: Environmental > Terrestrial > Soil > Wetlands > Permafrost | place: Sweden: Abisko...
ATTGAAAGAAAGATTTTTTTGCCGTGTTGCACGAGCGACAAAAGCAAGAGAACATGCTCTTTGATGTTGATGTTGATTTCTTGATCGGGTTTTTTATACGAACGAAATGTTTTTACGCTCACGTTTAACCAACCTGAAAGCACCTCGTCTTTAAATTGGGTACTTTCTTTGAGCGTTTGAACATATTCCCAATTAACAGCATCTCCTTGAAGATGGTGCAAAATATCAGCATCATTCATGCTGTTGGGGATGGTTTTGAAAACCTTGTTATGTTGTTGACTGATCATTCCTCTTATCTTTCCATACAAATTTAGGTAAAATTACCTTTCCTAACAAGTAAAATTACCTTTTTGTTCTTTTGTATCTGAATGTGATACGTTGAATACGATTACTCACTTCAGGAATCTAGTAATCTCCTTCAAAATCCGTTGCTTCAATTCGTCACTTCCGCTATCGCAGAGATCGCCGTGCTTGGCGTTTTCGCCTAAATCGACAATGCGAATTCCATACATTTCTTGTGCTTCGGCAGTTGGCAATACCCCCGGATCGGCTTCAAAATCACTCGCACGAAACGACAATACTTTCGGCCAGGTATTCGGTGGAATGGGAAAACGACGATGATCGAGTGTTATGACGTGGCTGACCCATTTCGGATGGTTTTTGGCAAAGAGCAACGACATATCACCTCCGTTGGAGTGTCCGATTAACACCAACGCGTTAAAATTGCGATTGGGGTACATGGCTGTGAGTTGATTGCGTACAAATTGCATGGTGCTGTCACCGCGTTTCCAAACGGGCATTCTGAGGTCGTAAACATTACCTTCTTGAGCTATCGGAGCATCACCGGGCAAATCGTGTTGGATACTCACCACCAAATAACCTTCTTCGGCTAGTCGGTTGGCAATAAAGCTGTATTCATCGTTGGTAGAAAGATAACCGCCACTTAACAACACTACTTTTTGATTGTCAAGAGCAGTGGATTCATAGATTTTGAGCGGAACAGCTCTGTTGCGCGCTTCATCTTCCAGATCTACGGTGCGCATGGTTGGTTTCGATGAACCGGCATAATGATTCCAAACAGTTCCGGCAACATGTGCAATGATGTATTCGTTGGTTTCGAACGATTCTTTGGAATTGGTTACAAAAACCGCAATGGCGAGGTGTTTTCCGTTGGGAAGCGTGATGATTCCAACATCGTTGACAGCGGCTGTAATGGCTTCTTCGTTGGTACCTGAAGTTCCGGTTTTGTGCGCCACGATTGCCGATGCAGGCAATAATCCTTTCAAGCGATTCATGCCGGTTCCCGTATCAATCATCAATTTGAGCAGGAATGCCGTGTTTTCTTCTGAAAGTACTTTCTTGTTGTAAAACAGCTCTAATAGCTGCACCATAGAAGCCGATTTCGACCAATTATCGTACAATCTGCCTTCGTTGCCCATTTGACGTTCGTCTGCCACGATTGCCATGTCTTTGATGCCTAAACCGGTAATATACTTTTCTACTTCGGCAGGTCCGCCAAGCAGATTGAAAAGAATATCCGTTGTATTGTTATCGCTGCGCAAGATGGTATAGCTCAATAATTCGGCAACGGTGGCGTCGGTTTTTCCCTCTGGGTATTCATCACGGAAAGGGCTCCATGTTCCGGGGTGTAGCATTTCTTTGGTGACGCGAATTTTTTTATTCAGTTTTAATTTCCGTTTATCCACCTGATGCAAAACAGCCAATGCCAGTGGAAATTTGTACACACTCAAGGTAGGATGATGCACCGTGTCATTGATGGTAAAGGTTTCACCGTCTTCGAGTACTTTTACCGAAACACCAACCGTGGCGCGATACAACGAAAGCGATTGTTCTAGTTTTACTTTGAGGTCGGATACCGTTGCGACTTCTTTTTTCGGCGTTTGAGCTACGGTGCAATTGCACAAAACGGAAACGAGTGCAACGGATAAAAAGAGTGATTTCATTAATCGTTTATTAAATGTTCCGAGCGCATAATGGTGAGCGCTTCATTGGCAATAGATTCACCGTTGGTGAGTGAGCCGGGAAGAAAAATTAAGCGTTTTTTAGTGCGGCCTTTTTCGTCGGTAAAATGAATTTCAAAACAAGGGCGAGTAAGCATAGGAACTGCTTTTTTGTACACAATGTGTCGAATGCTGCTTCGCTCGATAACCGGTGTGACGGAAAAACCGAAAGCTTGTACAATATAATAAAGAAGTACGGCAATTAAAACGGCATCCAAACTAACGATCACGTAGTTTTTTAAGGTGAAATTGTTGATCAGCAAATATGTCAGAAAACCGATAGCAGTTAGGTAAATAATCACCGACTGGTAAATGTGATTGCCGTGTACCGTACTGGCGAGGTTTCCGATCACTCCATCGCGCGTTAATACAATCTTATCGGGAAGGATATGACAGTAGCCCGTTTTGGTTTTGAATACGTTTCCGGTTTCCATTATAGTGTTCTTGATTGGTATAAATGGTAAACAATTAATGCACATCAATACCATCGAAATAAATTTCAGTGATGGCAGTATCGTCAAATTTAACACCTTTATAGATGTCTAAAATTTCAAATCGAAGAATTAAATCGCTGCCATCGGAATTGTGTCCTAAAACACCGACTTTAAAAATCTGATCGGCACGTGTATCTGATAAGTGAATTACCCCCATTGCCTTATCATTTACAAACAACTTGAGTAATTTAACACGATTGTTGTTATTCCAAGTGTTTTCCGATTTGACATACCCATTACTAATAATAATAGTTGTTATACGTGGGCTATTGTTTTTAAATCGGTATTCTAGATATTCACCAATGCCAGGCCCTTCTTTCCCTTCTACCCAAGCTGTTTTGTAATTCAAATCATTTGCTTGTTCAGCATCGTATATAAAATCCTTTTCAGCTTTCAATAAAGAAGAAGTTGATACAGCATAGTTTCCACCACCACAATACCAACTGCATCCACCATCAATGACATCCCAAACACTCAAACGCACTTCACCATTTTTGGCAAATAATAAGTCCAATTCCTGTTGTTCAGATTGAGTTAATTCGGTTTTCTCAAGTAAAGTACGTTCGCGTTCCAGCTCTTTTTCCAACTTCAAATCTAAGTCGGGAAATAGTTCGTAATCAGGATAAATTTGTTGCAATGTGTCTTGTGCATAGCTAAAATGAACTTTGCCAATGCAGCAAACCAATACTATCAATAGATGCTTATAAGAAGGACTCATATTTAACCAATTAAGAAACAACAAACGAATAACGAAAATAGTGTTTTAGATTGGAACTATTCGATCGTTAATTCTACGAATCGGTAATGGGTTAGCTAGATTTTTTCTTTTTGGCAGGGAAGATGTAACCGATGCTGAGTTTTATTTTATCGTGATCTCAATTCGCCGGTTCATTAACTTTCCTTCTTCAGTTGTATTATCTCCTATGGGGTTTTCAGAACCTTTTCCTGCCGTACTAATTCTTGATTCTGATACTCCAAGCTCAACTAAATAGGCCTTTACGTTTAAAGCACGTTGTTCCGATAAGCGTTTGTTTTCGTCTTCATTACCCGAATTGTCAGTATAACCGGTTATTTCAATTGACAAATATGAATCATCAAGCATCATTTCTGCAATTTCTTCGAGCTCCGAAATATTGTCGTTTTCAATTTGAGCCGAGCCCGTGTTAAATTGAATTCCATTTATGATTTTTGGTATTTCTGTTTGACTAATAATTTCCTTGTCCTCATAAATTTCTTCGGGTAATTCATTTCCTAAGCTGAGTTTAACATCGTCTATGCAGATATAGGAAGAATTATAGATGGTTTTGTGATAGTCCGTATTTCTATTCTTTATTTCGGTAAGTATTGTTTGTTTTTTTGATTTGAAATTACCGATGCTCAAATGATTTTCGTTTCCGGTTGCGGTATATTCGAAAGAAGAATGTGTCCAGGTACCATCAGTTTTGATCGAATCTAAATCGATGGTGAAACTGGGTGTTTCTTCTAAAATTGTATAGCCGTCATAACCAAAAATCGATATCTCCGAAAGAATGATGTCCAGACTTTGGATGGTGTATCTCGACATGCGAGGCACTGCAATTGAAATTTCAAAAATGTAGGTGCTGTCTTCTTTTAGTTTGGATATTAGTTTGGTTCCCAAATACTCTCTATAAGTTGTTTTCTTTTCATCCAGAATAATTCCAACGTAGGAAGAATCCTTAAAAGGTTTGACACCTGAATAATACCAATTTGGGTTTGCTGATCCGTTTTGATTGGCACAATTGGAATAGAGATCGGGCGTAGAATTGCTTGCGATGCTATACCAATTTAATGGATAGAAGTCACCTAGTTCATTCGGACATCGATTAAATAATTCAAAACTACCATTTATTACCAGGTTTTGGCAATGAACTAGATTGACAAAAAAACAAGTAAAAGTTGTATGGTCGTTTGTTTCATGTTAATGACATTCTTCAATGCCTAAATTAGGTTTTTTTCTTTTTGACAGGAAAGATGTAACCGACACCTATTCCGGTTTCGAGGATGGGTTGAAAGATTGATCCATCGAGTGGGAAATTGGAAGTAACGGTATTGTCGCTACCTTCTGCAATTCTGGATGTACTGAAGCGTTGTGTTCCGGCCAAACTGAAGTTTACTTTGAATTCCAGAAAATAAGTCGATTTAAAAATGATTCGCTCGCTAAATGAAACCCCAAGATCTAAGAAAAGTCGACGTTTTAAAAGTGATTGAAAAGTGGTGTCACTTGAAGAGCTTTCTTCGGATGTAATCGTTGGATCTGGACCAATATAAATAGATGTTGATTTGTAGTATTCCGATAAATGATTGCGTTCTCTGTAATTGAGTAAAACTTCGGCTTGCAATAAAAAACCGATAGTTGTGATTGATTTGAATTTGTCACCTGTTTTTTTCGGATTAAATAAAAGCTTGTTAACACCAAATCCCACATTCATAGCCGAGTAGTTAATGATCGAAGTGTAAGTTTGTTCGACATGATAAACACCACTTGTTGGACTTCCCCACGTATATTCTTCACGAGCGTAATAATCGGCTTCTTTTCCGAAGAAAAAACCGATTTTGGCAACAACTTCCTCACGAGGCTTGGATTGATAAGTGGTCTGAACATAGAGGGAATTATACAAATTGTTAGCCGACGATGGTTTCATACCAAAATGACTTGGCAGATTGATTCGTTCTCCCTCTGTGCGCCTGATGTATCCACCTGAAACGGAAAATTGCGCGTTTATTGAGTTGACAATAACTATGAATGTGATCGATATGATTGATTTTAACTGATATAAAATATTATCCGAATTACGAGTAGGCATGGTTTTATAGTTTCTCTTGAGGTAAAAAGAGTGTTATTATTTCGTTTAATCGAGCTTGTGCCTTTTCGTCATTTGGTCTTAATTGCACGATATGAGAATAAAGATTAAATGCTGCTTCATACTTCCTTATGAGGAAATAATATTCTGCATTTTTAATTAGCTCCTGATAGTCTTCTTCGGCTCTGAAATCAACGATAATACCATCCTCTTTTAATTGTGCTTCAATGGCATCAAGTCGTTTAAGCACATGTGCTCGCTGATTACTCTTCAGACTTGTTCTATCAATATAGGTGTAGCGATTATAAATATAGACCAAACCACTAGATGTTTTTTTAGGAAATTCAATAACGAAGAAAGCACTATCGGAATAGGAGGTGTATAATGAATCGATTAGACGTATGGTTGTTTCATTGTCAATCAATAATCGTTGCTCTAACCAAATCAATGATGAACGTTCAACAGTTCTGACAGAGGATTGTGCCGTGGCAGTTATTGCGACAATCAGAAAAAGAACGGTTAAAAGTGATTTCGTTGTGTTCATTCAGTTGGTTGTTCTTTTTTTCGATTGAAGACATATCCGATACCGATTCCGGTTTCAAGTATGGGGCGATGGTTGTTGTATTCATCCACACTCACATTATCAAATCGTTCATCGCATTCGTAACAATTGCCGGAAGATCCCGGTTGGATTCCGTTTAAGCGTTTGGCGGAAGTAATACTAAAGGATACTTGCAGTTCCAAAAAATAGTGATGCTTGAAAATTATACGTTCGTTCACGGTAATGCCTAAACTGGAAAACAAACTATTTTTGGCGATTGACTGAAAAGGAGCGTAACTGGTAGAATCAAGATAAACCGTTGTACCGGGTGTTGGAAATGGCGCTACTGTAGTGTAAGACTCGTAAAAATGCGTAGAGTGATTTTTTTCTGAAGTAGTAAAGGTAGCATCGAATTGGACTAATGCTCCGATTCTTGTTTCAGATGTTATTTTTCGCTCTTTTGGATTTTTTGCTCTAAAAAGAAAACTGAGACCCAACCCTAAATTCAACCCGTAGTAGTTGATGGTTGATCGTTTGGTAGTTGTGTAGTCATGAAATCCGTCAAGACCTCCTCCCGAATAATACGATTGTCTATAGCGATAATCAACCTGTCGTTGGGGAAAACCACCAAATTTTATACTGAATGCCGTGTTGGCTTTTGTTTGATACATTCCCTGAATGGATGCGACATTGTACAAATTCAAATGAGACGCGGATTTACGGGTTCCGAAATGAGCTGGTAAATTGAGCGGAGAATCTTCCGTACGTCTGATATATCCACCTGAAACGGAAAATTGCGCGTTTGCGGCAAAGAGCAAGACCGACAGAAGAACAGTAAGTGTCAATTTCATGAAACGGTGTTTAGATGGACAATAACGCAAAGGTAGGGAGAATCTAAAAATTACACGTGTTTAGTTGACTTGAAATCCCGAAAAACACGGTAAAGAATGTAAGCTAAGGCAACACTTGTCACAACAATTCCCGCTTGATTGTGATAGGCCGGAGCATCGGGCTTTACTTTTGAATAAAAGGTTTTCATGATAAAATAACTCACATTGAATAAGTGAAGCGTGATGCAAAAGTATAGCAGCTTGTTAAAATTGCTTGAGAACCAAAGTATGATCGGAACCAGAAGAATACAAAGAAACGTGATGAATCCGTGCAAATTCTCGGCTATACTTAATGTAATCGAATGGTGTTTGAAATTCTGAAAGACATAAAAAAAGTGTATGAGATGATTCACGGCAAACAGCGTTAGTATTATCCTGAATGCGTCCTTTTTCTGCCGGTCGAGATTGATTTTTTTGAATCCGTAGTAACCGATCATTAATAAAATGCTTAGGTTGATCATGGATGAGAATCTTCCTGAATTACGGGCGCATTTATCGAACACAAATTCTGACTCTGTTGTCCAAACTGCCCAAAGATAAATGACAATTTCCAGGCAAATTACACCTGCAATAATGAGCGGGATTTTGTTTTTCGTTAGCATGATAGGATAAATTGATTTACACTATCAACGATATCTTTTCCGTTTTATTAGGATTTGCTCTGACGGTTGTAGAAAAAGTTAACGAAAAAGAGGAACCTTGACCTAGATCTATCGCTTGAACGCGGTTGATACGAGGATTCTAATTCTGTGCCTCAAACCGATGCCGTATGGCCGATTCAAGCACGTCTATATTGATGTCTTTTAAGGCTTTAAACTTGATGCAATAACCCGTAACGCTCGCTTTGCCTAGTTGTTCACCATAGTTTTTGGCAAGGTAGGTCTTATCATCGATTCCCATAATATAAACCGAGATTCCGGTGGTGTTGGCACTGAGACCAACCCGATAAAACTCTTTCGTTGATCCGTTAGCATAGTTTATCGTGTAAACTCCGTACCCGATGTTTGGATTGGAAACCACTTTGTTCTCACTGTTTTTACCATCTAGAAACCATAATTGACATGCCGGATTGATACTTTGAATAATACGGTGCAACTCTTGCATGTCAGTACATTTTTGCTCGGGTTGACTGGTAATATACGCGTTGATTTGTTCTTGAATGTTCATATAACAGCTAAAATTACAGATTTTTATGAGGCAATGAACTAACAGTCAGCGTTTTTGATATTCACAAAATCGCCGTTTATCATCATGAATGCGCCAAAGAGCATTGAACTGACTTTTTCAATAAAATAGGTTAACCGTTCCTTCTTAGTGTTTGTCTACCATAAGTTGCACGTACTCTTCCATTCGATTCAATGTTTGTTTTCCACCTTCTATCGCATTGACTTTTTCGTTTAATTCGTCAATAATGGCTCTTGATTTAAACACTGATTTCATGGTCAGCAATGTTTTTCCTTCAACTTCTTCCAACAAAACCGTGACGGTGAAATTATAATCTTCGCTTCGTTCACCCGTATGTTTATAAGACAAGAGGGAAGGCTTTTGCACTTCTACATACTCAATTTTGTTGTCCCAGTCGCGTCCCATACCGTGCATAACGAAATCCCAAAATTGACCCGGTTCTACCGTCATTGAGTTGGTTGTGATTGAAAAACCATTGGGTCCCCACCATGCTTTTAGGTGTTCTGGGTTGGTCCATACTTCCCAAACTAATTCTCTTGGAGCGTCAAGAAGTCGTGTGTGAGTAATGGTGTTATCTTCAAGCTTGAATGAATTGTAAGTTGTCATGGCTATTTATTTTGAATGTTGGCTAAATAATGTTCCAAAGAGTCAAATTGAGTGTCCCAATGTTTCCGGTATTGATCTACCCAATTGGTTACTTCGTTTAATTTTTCGAGTTGAGCTACACAATAGCGTTCACGACCTTGTTGTCGGATGATAATTAGACCACAATCGTTCAAGAATTGCACATGCAATGAAACTGCTTGCCGAGTTATATCAAACTCTTTGGCAATTGCATTCACATTGAGTGATTGCTGAGCCAGCATGCCAATGATTTGCCTGCGGGTAGGATCTGCAATTGCTTGAAAAATATCTCTGGTTTGTGCCATAATGCGCAAGTAATTTCTTGCGAATATATATGCAAGTTTTTACTTGCACAATAGTTTGTCCGATTTTTTTGATAATTCGGCAACTGGAAAGCGATGACGATGAGATTGTGATTGCGCTTGGAAGCCAACTATCAGTGGCTTTCAGAAAAACGAATTCTTGATTATAAAATTCTTGAATGGATCATTAACAAGCATTCAACAAATCAGCAACAGCCGTTTCTCTCCCGAATTTTCTTTTGGAGCGCGGTGGAGGCAAGGAAGTACTTTACTTTCCGGATGATCAACCGCCAACCGCCATAAGTGACCAATGCCACAATTGATCAGTTGCGCATCGGGGTGGGGGTGATAGTGCAGATCAAAGAAATGTTCGCTTAAGAATGCTTCAAAACCTTCATCGGGTCCGTGATACCCTTTTTTGAGTTCTGCGCGAATTTCAGGAACCAGAATTTTTTGTGTGGCTTGTGCATTGGGAAGTATGTCACTCGACGCGCCAACATACGTACATAAAAAGGTGTTGGTTGGCACAGGCGAGCGGTCTACATGAAACGAATAAACATCGGTGGGGAAAAACGGGTAACTATCATCGCGCTCGTAGTAGTTGATCACATTCAGGATCGGATCTGCACCATGCGCTTTCAAGAGCTTCATGTCGGCCAACAGAATGTCGCGCGCAAGTTGTCCCTGTGCACTCAACTTCAGTTCGCGCAGCTCTTCTTCATCAATCACCGTCATGTTTTCATCTAGCTCCACCTTTTCAACGATCTCTGAAAAATCACCCGTTAAATCGCGTTTCCAGCAAATAGCATTTAGTGTTCCTTGAAAAGGTGTGGAAACAAGGTCTTGAAAAGTCGAGACTTCTTGAATTTGTTGAGCCGTTTGAGAGATGTTGGTCATGAGGGTGAAAGTACACTAAAATCTTTTCTTGGTAGAATCACTGAATATTACTTTTTGGCAGGAATTGTTATCAAGGTTTTGATTTATAGTATTCGTAGGTGAATTTTGTATGTGTTACATACTCTTTCCCATTCGAATAGTAAATGTACCACTTTTCAACAGGTAGTCCATTTTCCAAAAATATAGTTTTGTAAGACTTGTCTATTTCACCTTTAGCATCAAATGCAGAATATGTATACGTTTTAATTTTAGCTGATTTGAAATAGCTGAGTTTTTGTTTAGTCTTTGAAGGGTAGTATTTTCTATTGTAGATTGTATAAATGGAATCCAACTGGTCTTTAGAGAAATACATTTGCTTAATTTCAAGAGTGTCAGTCTTTTCCGGAGAAGTAAATGAATAATAAGTCTTCTTAGATTTTTTCAGAACACTATCAGTTATTTCTGGTGAAATAGGGTTGTCTGTTTTTCCATAATTATGGGCTTCATACGCGCCTGCATATTTTTCTGTACCTGAGAAATCCTTGTAAGCATAATTATTCCCTAATGAATCAAATTCTTCAATTCGTATTCGCGTGATTTTATTGATTGCATTTGGTTCATACCATAACAACATGATGTTTCGACCTTTGTCATCATATATAAAATGGATGAAAAATTCTTCAACAATGTCACCCCCGGAAAAAGCATTTTTCTCAATAATTTGCCCTCCTCTATTGAAAACACCGTAATAGCCGTTTGGTTTTGTTTGAAAAAACGAAATAGAATCATCTGCGTCATATTCTATATACTTATAAACCAGATTATTCTTTATAATAGAATCTTTTACATCTGATAGACCGAAATATTGACAAAAACTCAACATCGGTAATATGACAAATAATAGTTGTAAGGCGTACTTCATAATTAGTATTAATCTTTCTAGTGAATGCAACATGAACAACAAAGTCACAATTCAAAATATTTAATGGTTAAAATGCAACATCATCTATTGCGCTTTAACTTGAATTTGAATGCGGGTAATTATTGTAGCTTTTTCATTTGGGTTCTATTCCTTTTTCCTTCCTGGTATGAAATCGATAACCGATACCAAGTGTAAATTCAGCAAAAGGTTTAATGTAAATTTGTTGTTGGCGTTCAAGATTGCTGCTTGCATAAAATGAACTCTCTTTTGGAAAAGTGGATTGAAACCGCGATTTATAATAGCCGCCGATGCCTACTTGCCAACCGATAAAGAAGTGTTGAAAATAAATGTGTCGCGAGCATTTCAGACCAAGTGCCACATAGGGCATTCGGGGTGTTGCCGAAGTGAAATTGTAGGAAGTGTCTCGTTGTGTTTCTACAAATACATGGTTGATATTGCTGTTATTTCCGGCTACAGAGATACCTATTTGACCGTATTCTTCTGCTTCCAATGGAATGTCTAGTTGCAGGAATGCTCCAAATCGGAGGGAGGCAGTTCCTTTTTTAAACAATAGGCTCTGACCATCAAAGCTATAATCAACACCTTCGCGAATAACTAACGGCGTGTACCGGATGTACGATCGGTAAGTTGTTGATGAGTAAAAAGTAGCACTTGATCCGCCACCGGTAGAATAACTGCTTGAGCTTGAGGATAGATAAGCTTGATGTTTGCAAAAGGAGATTTCATTGTTCCAGATCCAATGTTTTTTTTTGACATCGAGTCTGAAATACCAAAAGTTGAATTCACTTCCTTTAAGGCCATTTACAGAACGAAACGCAACTCCGGTTGAGGCATCCAGTTGACAGTGTGCTGCTAAGATGTGCGATAGAAAACAGAAGATCAGGCAGGTTTGTTTCATAAAGCGATTTATTCTGTCAAATGTAGGTTTCTTCTTTTACATTCTATCAATTTTAGTCTTTTTTCAGGCTAATACATTGAGTTTATCTAGCCATTCCTGCACTTCAAATGTATTGTTTTTAGAATAGTCAAGAAGCTCTGTTTTCTGAACAATTTTATAGGCGTCAAGTTCTTCATTTAATTCGATTTGCCCAGTTGCAACTATGTGGTATGCAATGACGATTTGGTTTGCTTTTGGAAATGGGTAAACACCCAGAAAATTGGTTTCAATTGCATCAAGTCCAAGCTCTTCTTTTGTTTCTCGTTGAGCAGCTATTTCCGGAGTTTCGTCTGCTTCTAAAAATCCTGTTATGATTGAAAATATTCCCTTTGGTGCTAATGTATTGTGCGCTAAAACGATTCCTAGGTCTGTTTCAACAACAATTCCCACAACGGGTATAGGATTATTCCAATAAATAAATCCACAACTAGTGTCAATGCAACAAAGTCGTTCTTTTTGATCGATGATTTTTTTGGTAAGTGTCTTACCGCATTTTGTACAGTAGTTCATTGTCTCTTGGTGTCTTTTGAAAATGAGATATAAGCTTTTGTATCTTGACGATGTCTCGGATTTTTATAATCACTTCAACCACAATATTGTCCAACCGACGTTAGCAGTTATTTTTCTATTTTGTGTCAAACGTGTCAAAAGTTTCTTTAAAGTTCAATTTAACGTTTTTATCGTCTGAAACGCCCAAACCTGTCACTGAACCCTCAACTATTGTCAGGTGGAATTTCTTACAATAGAATCGTATAAAATTAAAAACATCCTTTTGTCCCTTAATCATTGTTCCGTTGATTTCGAATTCATCTTTGTCAATCCCATACTCAATAAACGCTATTTTTTGTCCCAAAAGTTGCCCAACAGTTTCTTCCTTATTCGTTTCGTAAACACGCCACATGTCTGGTTCGTCAGGAAAGTTATTTTCTCTTAGCTTTTTGTCAAGTTCTGAATTGTGATAGAGGTTAATTCTCAGATGATGGCCATCAAAGTCTCCTTCTATTTCTAAAAACTTGTCAAAGTCTGAAAATGTAATAAAGAATAGCCAAGGCAAATAAATGTCTTCATGTCTGTCTTTATTGAAGTCAACTTGAAGTATTTTGTCAACTGTCTTTCCATTTAGTTGTGACAACCAAATTCCCGCGTTTTTAGTTAGTTGAAAGTCCATTCGTTTGTCGTCTTAATATAGCCGTTAACACAAATCCAATTTAGCGCCTGTAGACATTACTGCTAACCGTTTTTGGTTCTGCGTTCACGCGGATTTCATAGCAAAAGCGATCAACTTCACACTTGCCTGTATCAAAGATAAATAGAATTAAAAATGTTCCACCAATGTTTGTCATCCCACCTAAAGCAAAACCTTTGTTAGGTCCTGATACTTTTTTCATTGTTTTCTGCCCAACAGTCAATATTTAGATGAATTCCACTTTGTCCCAGTCGTGTCATTTCTTGCGGGTGAAATTCCATTCCGCATTGTTGGTCATATTCATAAAGCATCCAAAATGAAATTTTGTCTTTTGTCACTCCAAGTTTTTCAAGGTCAGCAAACGCTGGTTCTAATAAATCAAGAAACGAATTTATAAAATCAAAATTCGGATCGCTTTCAGTTTCTGTAACCATATGCATCCATGAACTATATCTTTCAGCCGAATTGTTGTCTTTTTCCATTTCGGTCGGCTGAATGTCTAATAGTTTTGTCACACTGTTATGTGTTTCAAAATTATTAGCTGTATCTATAAATAGTTGATAGTATTTCATTAGTCCTATAAATGAATGTACAAAGTTGTGGAAACGCTTTTTAAGGATTTGTAGCTTGCCATTATGTTACGATTTTTTCGATAGAAGGTTTGTCTATGCCTAAAAGTTCTACTATTTTCTTCGCTTTATCTTTATCGTCAATAAGTGCTTTGTCAAATTCGTCAATAAGTCCGCAAACAAAAAGACGTTCGTTTAGGGTCATTCCGCCAAGGCCTTCAACTTTACTAATTGATTTTATTATTTCGTGTTCTGTCATTTTTTTCGGTCATCCTAAAATTGCTGTTAACGGTTTCTGTTTTTGCGTTGGTGAGCTTTTGAAACCGAAAACTGTCCACCACTAAAGCAAAACCAGCGTTAAGCATCAATTTTCCAATTGATTTCTACTAAAATGAATCCATGGATCCTCGCCTTCATACCATTTGCCAGGAGTAAGTTTTAGATAACCCCACTCATATGAAAAAACATAATCACGTTTTTTTCCATCGGTTGACATTAGATACAACCTGTTGTTGTGGAGTGCAGTTATAAAATCTTCTCTAGTAATCACAAGCGAATCCGGGATTTCATGCGGAAATTCAAGTAAATACTCCGATCCATCACCAACAGATGCTGCACGAATCAGGAACCAAGTTCCGGCTAGCTCCGGGTAATTTACGCCCTGTTTTTTCAAAATAGATACAATACTGTCATCGAATGACGTTTTCACATAGGTCTCTTTGATGTATTCCCGACCATAGTAAGGTTTGTAGATGTAAAGTGTGTCGTTTATTAATTCAAGCGGGCAGGGGGCAGGATGTGCCAAGGAGTGCGAAACCAAATACCCTGAATCCAATGAAAACTTTTTTCGATTGCTGATGCTTTCCGGATAGTTCAATTCGTACATGGTGTCCTTCGCAAAAATTAAGTCTGGACCATTATACGGAAACTCCGGGAGCGGAGCTTCATTCGGGAAGATTTCCGGATCGGGGTACTGACTCAGAAAAGGTGTATTTTCTTCTTTCGAAGCCGTTACAAATTTCCATTGACCTTCGAGTGTCGGTTTTGTCCAGTCAGATTTGTCTAGGTCAGAAGTGATATTGTTTGCACTTTGGCCAGAGCTATTGATTAAAAGTATCAATGCAGCAGAAATGAGAAATCGATTCATTCGTAAATTAATGTTGACTAACGTTTCGCGGCTATCAGTTACTGGCGTTTAGGAACACTGAACTGTCTATACCGCAAATGTTTAGTTAAAGATACAACTGTTTGTAAGCAAAGCCAAAACAAATTAAAGGTCAGCGAAGCAGGCAATGAATGGCTTTGCGACGGCGTGAAATTTTAGGCACTTCAGATCAAATCATTATCCAAGTTAATAAGAATTCCTAAAGCTAAAATTTAGCAATTCAGCCTCACTTGTGCCAAACCAATGTTGGCGGCAGTGCTTAGTCGGGCAATGTACTTCGTGTCTATTTTTAGTTTGCGTCTAAAAATAAATACAATGATTTAATCAAATCGTTTTCTGTAATGGCTACGTCCATTCCTGACGCAACCGGCGCACCTCCTTTGGGTCCAAGGTTCCAAGAAACAATCTGTGTTGTATGATTTACTTGCGATGGTTTGTTTAATTCAAATTGAAATTCAACCGGCCATTCTGTCTGCAACTTTGAAATAAGTTCGTTTATTGCCTTGTGTCCAATAATTGCTTCTCCGGTATTGTTTTCGTAAAAGTGAATGTCAGACGAATATGTTTTCTCCATTGCTTCTAATCGTCTTTCCGAATTGCGGTCGTTCCAAATCACCAATAAACTGTCCTCTAATAATTTCGCTGTTGTTGCCATAACTTTTATTGTTTTTTTATTGTCAATAGTTTGTTTTTGCCCACCTAATTTTCGGTCTGATTTTGCTTGTAAGTGCATCAACGCCAACTTACATGCCGATTGACGAAGTTCTCGTTTTTCATTCGCGGATTGAAATATAAGAGTATTTTGTCAAATGGACGGTTGTGCGCCGTCTCGAAAGGCGGGACTTTTACCACAAAAAATGATTTGAAAAACTACGATGTGAGATACCTCAAAACTATCTGTGGATCACAAAATCAGCCTATTGCAGATGTGTTGTTAGCCCCCCTTTTCGTTGTCCCCAAGATCATAAATGTCATAGTATCTTTTAACAAGTCCATTGATAAATCGTTTCAAATAATTTTCACTTAAAAAGGAGTTGGACCAATTATCATAACGCTCACATTGAACACCTAAATAGAAAAAATAGATACTTACCCCAAGCATTGGAATAAGCCGTTTTTCTTCTGCGCTTAATGGTGTTACAGATTCGTATCCTTTCAGAAAATGGTCAACTTTAGGCTGATAATCGTTAGCTTCATATTTCTCAATGTTGTGAAGTTGTAAAATATAGTAAGCAATATCTAAGCAAAGCCAACCATTTCCACAGAAATCGAAGTCGAAAATGGTTACATGGTTGTCTGGGGTGATGTTTAGATTGTCAAACCAAATATCAAGATGAACAATTCCCTGTCTAATTTGCGATTTGTCGGCATTCTCAAACTCCTTTAACAAGTATGTTTGAGCTGATCTCATAAAGTTCATTTCTTCTGTGTCAGCGGTCAAAAAGGAGGACACCTTTTTTAATGAGTTAACAAGAATTACTTCGGGTGTGTAGTCTACACGGTTTAACTTCTGATTGGTGGTTATCTTATGAAGTCGGGCTATTAATTCTCCTATTTGGAAATGAGTTTCTTCTGAAATCAGGTGTTTTTTTTCACCAGATGCAAACGTAAAAAGCACAGCAAATCGATCACCTTCCGGTGCATTGAGTGTTTGTATGTAGTTGTTTTCGTTGTCTGATAGGGGATAGGAAATAGAAATGGAATGATCTTTTAGTAGATTCAGTAATCTAATTTCTTCGTCAATCTCTGTTTTTGAACGCCAATTTAAACTATACACCCTAAAGACAAATTTGTCTGAGTTGTCGGTTACCAAATAAGTGTCATTGATCCCGGCTTTTATTAAGTGGCAACTGGTGTCTTTGCTCAACGAATATGTTTCCTGTAAAAACAGTCCTAAATGTGTCGCTGAAAGATTCGAATTTGTTACTGGAAAATGTGTCATCGGTCTGTTTTGATGTCTGTTGTAAAATCGTGCTTTAGGGTTTGCAGATTTGCGTTCGCTTTCCTTATCGTTGTTGTAGTCCGTGAAATAGCATCCTAAACGGTTTGGGGCTTGCCGAAATTGGCAATCGCTTCGTTTTCTTTTACAAAGCCAAGATACTTAAAATGCGGAAACGTGGAACTCAAAATGACCACCTAAGCCAATTTTGATTGAGGTAACTTAGCGGTTGTTTTTTTAAACGGTAAAGTCAAATTAAAAAAGATTTGCCTGAATAGTTGTTTCAGGACTGGGTGTTCTCACATTCTTGAAGGTAGAGACACAATCGAACTCACTTTAAAAAATCCACAATTGAATCCATCTGTAATCTTGAAATAGTTGTAAATCTGTGATTGAAGTGAACATTGCTACTCCATTTATTTACTTCTAACGTATATGGATCTTTTCTTTCAATCAATGAATCCTCATTGGTGACAAAACGGTACAACCATTGTTCATTTGGAACTTTTTCCATTTCGTTTTTAAGTGATGGACCAGAACCTACATCTCTCGTGAGCGTATGGCAAGTGGAACATTTACTTCTGTAAATTTGTGGTGCATCATAGGTGCTTGCCCAAGGATTGTCATTCGTTGAAGCCTCGGTTTCGGTTACTTGAATTTGTTGATTAGAAGTTCCACATTTTAGAACTAAAAAGATTACTCCGGCTGCTAAAATGAATATTGGTAGTTTGTTTATCATGGTAATTTATGTTGATGTGCCTGAAATCTGCTGAAATTTTGTTTTAAATTAAAACCCGAAGGTGCGTTTTTTAGTCGAAACCAGCCGTTTTTTCTCCGTAAAAAGAAGGTAAGTAGATTCAATAGTTGTAAACCAAAAAAACGCCATTCACCTGAGGCGAAAGAAGCTTTTCCTTGTAAGTCAAATCTGTATTACCCGCAATTTTTATAGTTAGGTACTGTTTTTTTATAGTTTATTCTTTTGGTTTTGAATCGTTTTGTTCGTTTCATTAATTCTAAATCGATGAACGTCACCCTGCTGTTTTCAATGATAACATGTCTGTATTTGATAGCTGAAAATGAATTGCTTCGAATTAAAATGGTATATTCTCCGGGCTTCAGCAAAAGTGATTTTTTGGTTCCGGAAATAGTTAATTCATTGGTGTCAATTAACTTATATTCTTTGGAATCGCAGGTGATAAATAGTTTTTCATTAGGGAAAAGATTGATTAAACTATCATTATAACTGAATATAACTGCTCCAAAAGTATCCGTTTGAGAATAGCCTCTATTCAACAAGAGTAAAGTAATTAAATTGAGCAGTAAAAATTTCATTTTCAAATTTTAATAGTTGGTAATGCTGATAACTTACAATGCTAATTTTAGCACTTCATTTCGGTCTGAAGTTAATTTAGACCGAAGTTAAACATGTTGAGGTTTAAGATTCTTGTTCATCATACTAAAATTTCCAGTCTAATGTAAACAGCTTATCCATCACTAAAATTAACCAACTTTCTTATTCATCCGGCAAAAGCCATGCTGTTATCAATTTTCCCAAATTAAAAAAGCTCCCTCCATCCGAAGCAGAAGAAGCTCTTCCAAGTAAGGAATGTAGCTTAATTAGAAGCAATCGCTACGAAATCATCACATGAAGCTTCTGAATTGTTGGCAAAAAAATCACTTGTTTGTTCGATCAATTCTGGCTCTTAAGTAGTAGGTAATTCGTATTGCTGGATGTCTTCATTTCAACGAATATTAAGTGGTGCGAAAAATCCAATATTGTTTCCGTCTGGGTCAATAACTTGCGCAAATCGTTGTCCCCAAAACGCGTCCCAAGGCTCTTTGAAAGATGGGTGACCTGCGTCAATAAGTTTTTTGTAAATTTCGTCAACGTCAGCCGGAGACTTGCATTCAAATTGCAGACTAATTCGGTTATCACCTGTTGGGGCTTGCCAATTCGGGTTCGTATGCAACATGGTAGTTTCTGGAATAAATCCGATACTGTATCCGTCTTCCGATTCAAACTCAACATGGTATTCATTGTCTTGACCTTCAGGTATTGGAAGACCAAGAGTGCGATAAAATGAAAGGGATTTACCCAAGTCTTTTACAGTTATACCAACTGTGTGAAGTGAAATTGCCATTTATGTGTTTTTAATTGAATGGCAAAGTTGAGATGTTTAAAATTTGTAAGTGTTGTTCCAAGTCAACGTTTTTGAATTCAAGAAATTTGGTGGGATTTTTTAATGAGGCTATAAATGTTGGGAGAAAGCTCTTCTAAATTGGCTAAACGAATATGATTTTCGTATTTGCTGTTCCACTTCACACTTTTGATTATTGGAAATTCGGTTTGCTCTGTTTCTGAATAAAACTTTAAATCTAATTGCGTTTTCATTGGTCGCACAATTAAAAAGGTTTTATTGTGAACAAATACAACGCAGTTTTTTGTAGCACTTACTACTACATTTTCCCAATCTATAATTTCAGTCAAAAGCCTATCAAATAGATACTCCAATTCTTCGGCTTTATTCTTAAAAAGATCACCAATAGTTACTTTAACACAATTATGCCATTGGTTGGGGTTTCGTAATTCTCGTTCGCATTTTGAACAAATAATCATACTATAACTTTGATTTTATTCTGCTCAATGTAGAGGGTGTTATGCCTAAATAAGATGCAGCCATTTTATTAGAAACTCTCACTAAAAAGTCAGGTTGATACTTCATTACCCATTTTACTTTCTCCATAGCGTCAAAACCTTGAAAACCATAAATGCGTTGTTGAGCTGTTATAAAACCAAGTTCTAAAATTTGTCTGTAAATCGTTGCAAACTGAGGCACTGTTTCAACTAAATGAAAAAAGTTTTCTCTTGTGATATTCAAAAGCTCTGATTTTTCAATTGTCTGTACAAATTCAAAAGCAGGTGTTTGGTTTATTAGGCTTGGTAATGCGGTCCCGAAAGCGCCTTCAAATGCAAAGTATCTTGTAGTTTCTATTCCTTCATTGTTAATGGTGAAAAGTCTTAAGCAACCATTGTTTACAAAATAGTAATGCTTGCATATTTGTCCCTGATCTAAGAGGAATTGATTACGTTTCGTTGTCAATAGCGTAAAATGTGAGCAAATATATTCGAGTGTAGACTCGTCAATAATTGTTCTAGTATTAAAATAGGTCTTTAATTTCTCGTACATTTTCACTGAAGGTGTTGCTTTAAAATGCCAGCTAACTTATTCATCACTAAAATTAACCAACTTTCTTATTCATTCCACAAAAGCCATACTCTCATCAATTTTCCCCAAACAAAAAAAAGCTCCATCCGCCTGAGGCGAAAGAAGCTTTTTCTTGTACTTAATGTATCTTCATTAGAAGCAATCGCTACGAAATCATCGCGGGAAACTTCTTTGTTGTTCAATTTTAGGGTGTTTTTGAAGTAAGTGGTCAATTTTGTTTCTTAACAAAGTCACTCCATTTATTGAAGAAAGTTTCTACTTCTTTTTTAAGCATTTTGTTGTTCTAACCACTTTAAAATTAATTGGGTAGTTTCTTCTGGCTTTTCTTGCTGAATCCAATGGCCACAATCCAGACTAGCAATATCCAACTGAGTAACGATATTCTTTAGATTTTCAGACTTTGGAATCGTATCCTGTTCACCATATATCATAAGAGTCGGTTGATGAATAATTGGGGTTACGTCAGCGAGTAGGTGCCAGTTTCTATCAAGGTTTCTGTACCAATTGATACCTCCCGTAAATCCTGATGATTCGAAGGCAGAAACGAAAACAGATAGTTCATTTTCGTTCATTAATGGTTCACCAAGTGGTTTTTCTGCTCTTGCAAGATTGATCATTAACATGCCTGGCTCTGGTGGTGCGGGAGCCACGTTTTTGCGGAAAATATTATGAAGGAACCGGAATGCGTTTTCATTCATTATAGCATCTGCTACCCCTGGTTGTCTGTTGAAGTGAACAAAATAGAAGTCTCCCCCAAATATCATTTCCATAAACTCAATCCATGGTTGTTCTCCGCGCTCTTGATATGGTAAAGCCAGGTTTATTATTTTATTTACCCGCGTAGGATGCAGTAGAGCCAAATTCCAAACAACATTTGCACCCCAATCGTGACCAACAAAAGTGGCATCCTCATATCCGTAATGATCGAGTAGTGCTATAAGGTCACCGGTCAAGTGTTTAATGTCGTAATCTGTCACTTCGGTTGGACGAGATGAGTTGCCATAACCTCTCTGGTTTGGAATGATGACATGATAGCCAGCTGCAACAAGCGCCGGCACCTGATGACGCCAAGAAAAAGCATGCTCAGGAAAGCCGTGACAGAGTACAATAGGTTTCCCATTATTTTGTTGACCTGCTTCAAATACTTCCAGCACTATACCATTCACTGAAATCAAGGAAGGCGTTGGAAATTCGTTTGGATTAAATCCTGTGTTCATTACGTTTGTCATTTTTATTCTGTTAAAGATTAATGCAAACGTAGACCGGCTAAGTGACAGCCTTATGTCAGGGGTCAAAAATAGATTAGTGATAGCTATCAAAATACTCTTGCAAAGTCATTTTGTGAGGTTCAAATTTGTCGGTGAGTATTTCTAATTTATTCATTCTATCTAACCGAAAAAAACGAAATTCTGTTCTTAACCGACAATAGGCAACCAACAACCAATTTTCAGTATTTAGTAACGCAAATGGTTCAATGTGTCGGATTGTGGTTTTGTGTTGTTCGTTGGTGTATTCAATTTTTGCTACACGAAAATTGGTCAAGGCAAATTGTAAGTCAGATAAATGACTACTATTTCTTTCAAGGTGGTTATTTTGGTCAAATCGTGTTCTTTCCGAAAGTAAGTTGGCTTTGTCTTGGATGTTGTATTTCAAAACCGATTTTATTTTTTCAATGGCTTCGGTGTAGTCTTTAATAAATGAAGCGTCTTTGTTTTTGAGAACCAATTGTTCTGCTGTAATTAACGCATTTGCTTGTGCTTCTGTAAACATGATGGGCGGTACTCTGTAACCTTCCATTAGCGAATACCCCTTTCCGTCTTCTGTAATGATTGGAACACCTGCTTGTTCCAACGTTCTGATGTCTCGATAGATTGTTCTAACACTCACGTTGAACTTTTCTGCAAGTTTTGTAGCAGTCAAAAGTCGTTTCGTTTGTAATTGCGTAAGAATTGCTGTCAGTCTTGAAAGTCGCTTAATGTCGTTGTCGTTCATTTTTTCTGCTTGTCGATTTTTGTGGGGTCGCTCTTGGCATTACGACTAACCTTTAGGGCCTTGGCGAAGGGGTGATTTCGAAGCATCAGTCGCGGTTGATCTGCCAGCACTGGACTTGATACGAAGCACAAAGCTTCATTTAAGCCCTGAACCCGCTTTTTTGCCAAACGCCAGTTAGCACCAGTAGTTCTATTTTCCGCTGAGCCTTTCATTAATCTTGTCTTTATATTGTGGCATTTCATTGTCCAAGTATTCTATGCCCTTTTTTGTCAAACTTATTGATAGAGTTTCGTTGCACGGATACCAATGAAATGGGTTGTTAAGTAGTGTCGTGATTTTGTTCTTGTCAATTGTTTCTATTTTTTCGCTTAAAGTAAAGTCTTTGTATTTTTCAAGTATAACCAAATCTTGTTCTAAAATTTCGGTCAGTACAATTCTTGCTATTCTATACTTGTCTTCAATTGCTAGGTCGAAGCGTCCCAGTTCCCACGTCAATTCATATATACCAGGATTTCCTTCTTCCGCATTTAGAAGAAAAACCAGTTTTTCAATTTTCAAATCTATATCTTCAAATCGTGTCGTCATTACTATTGGTGCTAACGGTTTCGGGCTTTGCGTTCGGGCGGGCTTTCGGAGCACAAAGTTTCAATTTGTTATCAAAGTTTATTAGGAGTACTAAGCTTGAAGTTGGTATGTCAGCCCGCCTGACGCAAAACCCTTGTTAGCTATAGTTTTTATCTCCACGATGTTATCTTGTAATTACCGTGATTTTTATCCATATCCGTCATTCTGTCCTTTAAACTATTTATACCATCACGCAAATAATTTTCCTTCTCTTCATTTGAAAGTTGATGATAAATGTCAACTCCAATACCTAAGTTTTTGCTAATAGAAATTCCATATGTCAAATCAGGATTTTTATAGATAACGTAGTCCAAGTCTTTGTAGTCAATAATAATCTGGTTTTTCGGTTTTATAGTTTCAAGGTCAATCAAATCCTTTCTAACAATTCTATATCGTTTTTGTGCTCCGTGTCCACCTAACTCTAAATAATAAAAGAATGTCGTATTGCATTCAGTACATTGAAAAACTTCGCATCCATAATATGGGTAACAGTCCATTTGTATTTTAGTATCTTGTCCCCAATATGGTGCTTCCCATTGCTTATCACTTGGTTGAATTGAAATTTGTCCAATTTTTTTAAGTTTGATTTTCAACTCGTCAGTTTCGTTATTCCATTCATAAAATCCCGAATGATTGCCACACAAGTCTGAAACTTTTGTTGAAGTCAAGTGGTGCAATAATCTATTCTCGTCTATATTGTTTGTTGTTTTCATAAAATAGTGGTTAATGTTTTGCCGTTTCAAGTCAGTTGTAGCATTTGGAACTGAGTATTCTCGCGGTGGACAAAACGAAGTTCATTTTACAAGGATTGTAGCAATTGTGTGAAACCACGTTGTTAGCTGTAGTTATTCTCTTGACTTAAGCTCTTGATTTAAAAACTTCATAACCATGTTTAATCGGTCTCGATAATAATCATCCTTTAAGTCAATAATTTTCAATATGTTTTTTTTAAGATTTAAAATTAATTCAGGAGTCCAATTCTTTATTTGTAGGTCTTGATTTAAATCAATATGAAGAATTATATTTTCTACTAAATATTCTAATTCTTCAATATCTGTAGTTATACTAAAGATTTTAATGTATAAAAAATCAGCGTCAAAATAGTTGTTATTAGAGAATATTATTGGGTCTGCTATATCATACAATTGAGATTGTGGCCAATCCCAAATTTTCAAACTAAATTCTTCAGATTCTATTTGGTTTAGATTTTTCAAAATTTCTGTAAGATATGGTCTGTGTGCGTATTCCCAAATACCAGAACTATCATTTTGATTTATGATGATATACTTTTGAAGTATTTCAGTAATATCAGAAGATTCCATATGAATTGTCATGTCAAATACACGTCACGCGTTTACAATTACCGCTAACTTAATTATTCAATGAAATTAACCAACTTTCTTATTCATTCGACAAAAGCCATTCTGTCATCAATTCCCACCAAACAAAAAAAACTCCAGCCTGAGGCGGAAGAAGCTTTTCCTTGCAATAATGTATCTTAATTAGAAGCCATTGCTACAAAATCATCGTAGGGAACTTCTTTGTTGTTCAATTTTAGGGTGCTGTTTAAGTAAGTTGTCAACTTTGTTTCGTAACGGTTTGGGGCTAGGTGAAGGGGAGAAACTACAAATGTTCAGCCTAGTACAAACTGCCGCTTTTGCCAAGCCGCTGCTATGGGTGGTTTTTATTCAGGTTTATGTCCGCTAAAAAAATCAACCATTGTTGTCAAAGCGTTTTTGTTGTGCATTTTCTCTCCATTTTCAAGAGATTCCTGTGCTATTATAGAAGCCCTTTTTCGCATATTTAGTTCATAAAAGGAAATTGCTTCTTGTACAGAATTATGCTTGTTTGTGGTTAAGCATTCACTCAATTCTAAGGCATCAAGCATCGCCATATTTACGCCTTCGCCTGCAAACGGGGGCATTACGTGGGCAGCATCGCCAAGCATTGTCAAGTTTGGTAGGGCTTCCCACCTCTGGTATAAAGGCATACAGTTTATTGGTCGAGGGATAAAAGGCGTTGTTGCATTTTCAAACAATTCGTACCAAATGCTGCTCCATTCAGAATATTCTTTTTTAAACCAATCAAGCAATTGAGATCGATTAGAAAAATCTAAACCACTTTTTGCAACCCAATTTTCTTCTGTTTTGAAACTCGCGTAAAATCCAATTTCTCCATGGGCTTTTTGCCCCATCAAAATATTTTTCTCATTTCCGAAGGCCATTATTTTACCACCACGAAGTATCGCAGAAACTTGTGGAACGGCTTTTTCACCTTCATAGATATTTCCCTCAAGCATTGTTATTCCTGAATAATATGGTCTGATATCTGTGATGTATGGACGGATTTTTGAATTCGCACCATCAGCGGCAATTACAATATCTGAATAAGCACTTTTTCCATTTTTGAAATGCATTAACCATCCTTCGCTTTGCTTTTCCATTGATAAAAAGTGACTGTCCCAAACGATATTTTCAGCTTGCAAGGAATCTATTAATAGTTTTCGTAACACTCCACGGTCTATTTCAGGACGAAAATGTTCGTAACCAAAATTTTCTTCTTTTTTCGTTTCGTGATCGCTAAAAACTACTTCGGCTTGATGGTTTGTGATAGTTGTTTTATCTGCGCCGGGCATATAATTCTGTTTGAACTCCTCAAACAGGTTGGCTTTTCGAATAGCTGCTAAGCCAGAGTTTTCGTGCAAATCGAGAGGTGAACCTTGAACTCTAGTATTTTTATCGATATCTCTTTCGTATACTTTTACATTTACGTTTTGAAGTTGTAAAAGTCTTGCCAATGTAAGTCCTCCTGGCCCGCCGCCTACAATTGCTATTTGCTTATTTTGTATCAACATAATTTTGAATTTATACTGCAAAATTAGTCTTCATCATAAGCTAAAAATTGTAAAAATCGGTCGTTTTCATTTTTATGGAGTTCTTTGGGCGAAACGCCCGAAAATTGTTTGATTTCTTTGATAAAATGTGATTGATCGGTGAAATTGAGTTTTGGATAAAGCTTTCCATTTTTGATATGCAGAAGCGAGTATTGAAATCGAAGTATTTTGCAATAAGCTTTTAGCGGAAGACCGAATTGCTGACTGAAATACCGATTAATCTGACGTTCACTCCAATTTAATTTTTCAGAAACTTCCTTGATTGATATTTCTCCGTTTGAAGCAAAAATCAATTGGAACAGTTCATGCTTGCGGCAATCTATTTTTTCAGGTAAAAGAGATTTGATTTTTCGTGTCGCTTTTTTGCAAAATCCTTCAAAATTATCTAAGTCTTCAATGCTGAAATCCCAAAAATTAGTGGGTAATATTTTCCCCGTATTTATGATATCAGCTATTGACTCATTGAAAACATATTCTATGGCAAGCGGATTAAAGCTAATCGAATAAAAATTCACAACTTCTTGATTTGTGTATTTGGGTTTTGTTTCTAGTCCCAGAAGTGCCACAACCATTTGATGATCATTTGTTTTTGAGAATATCAAATCAATTTTTCCGTTTGGAATGATGACTGCTTCTTGTTGACTTGAAAAATTTTGCAAACAAGAAAATGAATAGACAAAATCAGTAAGCGATTTGTCGGGTTCAATGAGTTGAAAACGTAATGTGTTTTTCATATGTCTCTGAACAATAGTTGGGTCTTCCAAAATTGCACATAACTTAATTATTCAATGAATTTAATCAACTTTCCTATTCATTCTGCAAAAAACATACTCTCATCAATTTCCCCCAAACAAAAAAACTCCCTCCGCCAAAGACGAAAGGAGTTCTGCCATGTGAATGGTTTATCTTAATTAGAAGCCATCGCTACGAAATCTTCGTAGGAAACTTCTTTGTTGTTCAATTTTACGGTGCTTTTGAAGTAGGTTGTCAACTTCACTTCAGCTAACATATCGTAGATACGGCTCGCTTCTTCACGGTTAACTAATGCTTTGCTTGCCTGAGCAGTCAATTCCGGTTCTTCCGGAGCAGGTAAACCGTATTGTGCGTATTGGTTGGCCAATAAACCTTTGGTAAATTCAATGGCTTCTTGGTGATCCAACTTAATGTCATTGGATTTGAAGATGTGCCCTTGAATCAACTGCGATTTCAAATCTTTGGCGTAGTTGTCGTATTCTTCTTCTACTTGTTCTTGTGTAATCGGTTTATCGTTTGACAAACGAATCCAACGTTTCAAAAACTCATCCGGCAAAGCTACAGCCGTTTTGTCAACCAACTCGCGGTAAATCTCGCGTGTAAACAAACGATCTGAATCATTGGCAAACATCTGATCCAAGTCGCTTGCGATACGTGCACGCAATGCTTTCTCTGAATCAATTGCTCCCGGACCGAACAATTTGTCAAACAAATCTTGGTTCAATTCCGCCAATTCCATTTGTTTGATATCGTTGATCGTCAATTGGTAGTTGTCAGAGTGGTTCCCAAGTTCCTCCTCCGTAACACCCAACATGGCTGCTTTGTCTTTGTCGCCACGAGTCAATGCCGAAGCAGAAACGTTTACTTTATCGCCAATCGCTTTTCCAACCAACGAAGCTTTTACTGTTGCGTCTTCGATGAATTCCATTGAAGTAGTGGAAGAATGCATCACACCACCTTCTTTAATAGAACCGTCTTCATTCAATTCTACGAATTGACCCAAGATCATATCGGTTTCGCCTACTTTGTCTGCAGAAACCAATTTTCCGTAACGACGACGCAAATCATCGATTTGTTTGTCCAATAACGTATCGTCGATTTTTACTTTTACGTAATCAAATTTCGATTTAGCGCTCAACTCTAAGTTGATAGCCGGTTTGTAACCAATTTCGTACGTAAATTCAAAGTCAGCAGGATTTTCGAAATCACCTTTTACTTCCGTATCTTCTTTCGGAATAGGGTTTCCTAAAATATCGAGTTTGTTTTCTTCAACGTGTTTGTAAAGCGCTTCCGAAACCAATTTGTTCATTTCTTCTGCCAACACCGATTTTCCGTATTGTTTTTGTACCAAAGCCATTGGCACTTTTCCCGGACGGAATCCTGGTATTTTAGCCTGCTTGCGGTATTTCTCTAACGAAGCAGTTACTTTTCCTTGATAATCTTCTGGCGAAACCTGCACTGTAAGTAATGCTGTTTGCGCGTTCACTTCTTGACGAGTTACGTTCATTCCGTTCTACTTTTGATACGTTGTTAAAACAAAAAAGTCTCGTATCAATGACGAGACGAGACTTTTTTCATGAAGTGCGGATGGAGGGACTCGAACCCGCACACCTCTCGGCACCAGATCCTAAGTCTGGCGTGTCTACCAATTTCACCACATCCGCAGTACCTCTTTTTGTTTGATCCGACTGATCGTTGTTGAGGTTATTTCAATTCTACCATTCGTTAAAATGGTGGACAAAAGTAGTGATATTTTTATTTCATGCAAACGAATTGCGCTATTTCTTTTGAATTGAAGAAAAAAAAGCGATTTGCCTCGATCGGAAAGAAAGTGTTCATTTTCCAATCATCCGACTCACTTCTAATCGTTCGATCTAATTGTACGCATGTCTTTTTTAGTTCATTTGTTATGGGTGAAGTATAAAAATACACTCAATCTGATGCCATTCAATCATTTCTATTTAGTCGCTTTGTGAAGCCGGTCATGGTTGAAAGCATTATTGATAATTGAAAAAATAATAAAAAGTGATTTTAATCATGGTGGTAAGTGATGAAAATCATTTTATAAGTTGATTTTTAAAT
>Ga0302292_1000489_pt1 | contig 28031 bp, 32 predicted proteins | sample III_Fen_N2_1_FD_194553 | JGI IMG/M metagenome (GOLD analysis project Ga0302292, IMG submission 194553) | Peat permafrost microbial communities from Stordalen Mire near Abisko, Sweden - III_Fen_N2_1 | ecosystem: Environmental > Terrestrial > Soil > Wetlands > Permafrost | place: Sweden: Abisko...
CCTCTTCATCTGTTTTTTTATACAACCGTTCTGTTTCAATTCTTGCAAAATACATAAGATCATCTCCACTTTGAACCGTAGGTCTATCGAAGTTCAGAGCGTATTTATCCATTGCATCCTTTGTAAAATCTTCAATTTTTTTAAACAATTCTTTCCTTTCCGACTCAGGAAGATCGTCTAAATTATTAATGTCTTTTCCAATTAAATGTTGTAATTCCCGCTCACTTGGATTCAAGGTAAGCATATAAAATTTCGCATCCTCTTTACTTAGTTTAAATTTATTATTGTCGATTGAGTTGATAACATTATGTACCGAAATATCATTTTCAGAATGAGAAAAAAACTTCAAATCATTATCCTTTCCCTTATCCAAATACGATGCTAAATCGGTACAACTACCCTTGTTGCCCCCCTTCGTTTCCGATGCTTTATGAACTCTTGCAAACATTTTATTTTAATTCTGATTTCAACCTTGTAATTAATGCATCGAAAACAGTTCTTTCAATTTCATAAATTGAATTATTAAATGTAGCTGCTTTTGGTGTTTCCTCCAAACGTTCAATAATTTCGAGTAGTATATTAGTATTTACTCCATTTTCCGGTTTTTGTTCCGATTCCAAAAGTTTAATTTTTGATGAATAAGAATTGTTTTGAATTTCTAATTTTCTGAAATTTTCTTCCAATGTCTTATGTTTTTCAAGTAATTCTTGAACATCTTTCACCGGTATATAATTTTCATTTTCATCGTCAATAACTTCGCCTTTCTCATCGTTATGTTTACCAAGTGAAATTGTTTTTAGTAAATCATAGATGGCATTTAGGGTGATGTTTTCTTTCTTCTCAATTCCTCGCATAACTTCAATTACTCTATTGCTTTGTTCTTTCATGGCAACAACCGGAGATACCATTCGAGAAGTTGGAACAATACCTGTTTGTTCAAAATAAGTCAACATTTCATCAAGCATTAACTCATAACTCTTTCGTCCCTTGAGTGAATCTAAACGATTTTTTGTACTCTCATAAACAGGTACATATTTAAATGAATTAGCCATAATTTGTATTGTTATATTATTGTATATCTTATATTTAAATATAATAATTTGTATTAAATACAAACTATTATTATATTGAACTTTATTAAACGCCTCGCATAGAGCAAGTTATAAAAACAACATTGGGCTCTGCCCAATGCCTGCTTGCTCATTACATTCCTTCTTCCGTTGAAACAAAAAAAAATTGCTTATGAAAAAGAAAAAATGAGTTAATTCTTTACGTCCTCAGTCGTTGATTCTTTGCAAATTTCTAGGTAACGATAAAATGTTGCTCTTGATATATTTTGATTTTTGCAGAGATCGACAATAGTAAAGTTTCCAAGAGAATACAATTTTGAAACAAGGTTTGCTTTCTTAATTGTTTCTTCTGTTAGGCCTTTTGGTCGTCCACCTTCAACCCCTCTTTTCTTCGCAGCTTCTAGCCCTGCAATAGTTCTTTCACTTATGAGATTTTTTTCATATTCTGAAAAAGCACCGAAAATTGAAAGCTGAAATTTCCCCATCGAACTAGATGTATCTATGCCATCACTTAACGAAACAAAAGAAACACCTTTGTCATTTAAATTTTTTATTATGTTGAGTAATTCAATCAATGACCGCCCTACCCTATCCAATTTCCAAACGACAAAAATATCACCAGTGCGTAAATAATTCAAAAGTCTTTGCAGCTCTGGCCGATCTTTACCGGAAGAAACTTTTTCATAAAAAATTTCAGAGCATTCATATTTTTTTAGGGCATCAATTTGTAAATCCAAATTTTGATCTTTGGTGCTCACACGAGCATAACCAATTTTCATATTAATATCTCATTAAAAGGGTTCGCTACAAAAGTAATAAGAATTTTAGAAATTCACTACGATTTTACTGAAAATATTCACTTGCAATAAATGTTTATTAAAACGTTCGTTTTAATAAGACAAATAAATATACTAAAATTTGTACATACTAAATTTAGTATAAATGAAACATGAATTATTTTCTAATTTTCTTTTAGTCCGGGATTCCGGCAATAGGGATTTGTTTTGATACCATTTGAACGATTGGCCAATCGAGATCCAAACTTGAATTGGTATCATTTCATTGTTCCTGGACTAACCGGTGATTTGAAAATTGATACCAATTTGAAAAGGAACAAAATAAAGCCGATTTAAATTGAATTTAAGCGACTTTTTAAACTCCGCATGATTCCCGCAGGTTTATCTTAGAAAATAGCATCGTGCGCTTGAAATCGACCACATGATCGGATTTTTAGGTAGAGCATTCTTTTTTTTTTAAAAGCAAAATATTCTCAATAGAATATTTGCCAAGTAGTGGTAATATTTAGATACATCAAAATCAAAGACGATGGTAATATTTCTTTTTCTAAAAAAGTGGGTAATGAGACGATGGTAATATTAAAAACCTCTCTCGATTTTGCCAATCTCTAATATTCTAATTATTCTTTATAATATTGTTCCGTTAAACTACACAGCTAACGATATTCAAACCCAATGTTTACATGATTGTTAATGCTGTTAAACTACACAGCTAACGTTAAAAGGTCGCTAAACTACACAGCTAGATAGATAAAATGCCGCTAAACTACACAGCTAGATAAAAAAAGGTCGCCAAACTACACAGCTAGATAGATAAAATGCCGTTAAACTACACAGCTATCTTGTTAAATAGCCACAATTCTACACAGCTAAACTGGGTCAAATGCCGTTAAACTACACAGCTGGACATTAAAGCACGAACTCAAATGAAAAAAAACAAGCATATTTAAGAGCAAAAACTCGAAAATTTTAAAATAATTATTCGGTTTCAAATGAAATTGTAAAATAAAACTAAAAACGACAAATTTATATTTGTTATTAAATAAAAAAGAGTGGTTTTTTGCCACTCTCCTTTATTTTCTCACGAAAATGCTGCCGTTAAACTACACAGCTAATCGGGAAAATTATACTCCACCTGATAAACTTCTTCGTAAGTTTGTTTGAACAATCTTTTTCTAATTTCTATATCTTCATCTCCATCGGCAAACCAATTGAAAAAGTCATCCATAGACAAATTGGCTAATTTAATTCTTATGTCATCTTTTGGTTCACCAATTTTGGTTTTTGCGTAAAGTAGGGTTGCTGCATTATAAAGCTTCTTATAAAACACAGTTCTTCTTTGTTCATCAAAATATTCAATAGTTGACTGTGGAAAATAGAATTCAACAAAATAAGAATACCTGGTATTTTTGGTTATAAACTTCCAATCGAATAACATGCTTTTAATTTCGCTTTGCAAGCTTTCCAACGTTTTTTTAACGTATTCTTTTTTGTGTTTGTTGATTTTTAAATCCACGCCAAAAATAGTACACAACTCGTCAACTGACAACGTATAAACACTATCAGGATTTGTCTTTTGAAGTTGTTTTACAATAGCAACCATTCTACCCATGTAAATGTAAAAGTTGCGCATTGCTCCAGTAGTACTAATTTGATTTGCTTGAATAGCCCGATACTCATTGTAATCAATAAGATTATATTCAGTAAACAGATAATCAAGTATCTTGGTGCTTAATTTTACGTTATAGCTTCTTTTTGTTGTTTTGTGTGTTGACTTGTTGTAAAAAACTTCCAATCGCTCAATTATTTGAACTGTTTCAAAAGTTTCTTTCTCCTCTCTTTTACGACTAAAAATGATATTCTCTTTCAAAGCTCTGAATAAAGAGTATTCAAAAAGACTATCGAACTTATGGCCATCAACAACCGGAATAAGCTTTGGATCATCAACAAACTGTTTCATAGTTCGCTGTAATGTCGTTCTGTTATAGCCAAACTCTTTGCAAAAATCCTCCATCGTAAATGAAACTTCATTAAAAAGATTGCTCATTTTACGGCTTCCGGCATAGATTATCAAATCCCGAATTATTGTTGATTCATAATCGAAAGTTCTTAGCAATGCGCTGTTATCAAAAGATAACGACTGCGGAACTCTGCTTAATGATTTATTTGTTTTATCTTCTTTCATAAATTTGAAATTGAGATGTTTATAATTAGTCTAACGAACAAAGATACAAATTCAAATCATTGTATTCACTATATTTTCCCGATTCATCAACTACGTTAATGCCCTCTGACTCTAGTTCTGCAACCGCAGTTCTTCCGGCATCGTCGTTGTCCATAAAAGCCAAGGTACTTTTGTGTTTTCTCAAAAAGGCTTTAGCCTTTGGCAAATTGATGACCGTGTTAAGCACACAGACGTTATCTGTGCGATTATTTGGATAAAGAGTGAGATAGCTCAGGAAATTAAAAAAACCCTCAAAAAGAAGGCAATTTTCGCCGCCTCGGTCTATTGTTGTAATGTCTTTGCCCGAACAACCCTTGAAATACTTATTTCTCAGCTCCCACCCTCCTGAATTATTTTGAAATCCAATAGCGAAATAATTTTTGTCTTTGATATTGTAATGAACCTGCTTGCAGTATTCTTTGGCCACAGCGATGTTGATCTTTCTTTCTTCTAAGTATTGCAGCAATCCGGGATGTGCTAGCGGAATAACCAAAGCTATTTCTATTTCACTTTTATTTTCAACCGAAATATTTTGCTTATGAAAAGAAAAAATAGGCTTTTCGTCAAAAGAGATCGCATTACTGATATTTCGCAAACAAATTGAAACATCAGTTGTATTATAGATTTGCATTGCTAAATCTATAATGCCCCCACTCTTACCCGTCCCGAAATCATACCAAATATTTTTATTAAGATCAACTTTAAGAGATGGGTCATGGTCATCTCGATACGATGCCAGGAACATCAAATAAGAATCTCTTTTGGTATGTGGAACATAGCCTATTTTTATTAAAAAATCGGCGATCTGAATTCTATTAGCTTGCGAAACATTCATAAGTAAAGTAGTAAATTAGTATTTACTTTTGAATAATATCAATTAAGAAGATCAGCTTTCTTAATAAAGAAATCATCTAAAGCTTCCGCTAAAGATTCTTTGATGTCTGTGCCTTCATGGGCTGCAATTATCTTTAGTTTTTTATGATAATCTGCTTTCATGACGTAATTAGCCCGGACTAATTTTTGTTCATTATTTACCGTTTGTGACTCTCCCTGTTGTATGGGTTTTGGATTAATTAAACCATCAATTCCACCTGTGAAATCTTTCTTTGCCATAATAATAGTACTTTAGTATAATAGTATTTATTTTTTTAATAATTCTTCGCACAACGCTAAATAATCTTGTGCACCCGTACTTTTAGGGTTATACTCAAAAATATCTTTGCCACCTGCCGGAGCTTCGGCCAGTGCAATGTTTGTTCTGATAACTGTTGAAAATACCTTGTCAGGAAAATTTTTCTGTAAGGTAGAAAAAATGTCCCTATTCAAAACAATTTGTTTGTTGAATTGAGTAATGACAATTCCCTCCAGTTGCAACAATTTGTTTAAACGCTGTTGAACTTTCGTTATAATATTAAACAGCTTAGCCATCCCTTGAATGGCAAGATATTGAGCCTGTACAGGAATTAAAACGCTGGTTGATGCACTAAGGGCATTCAAGGTTAAAAGTCCCAAAGACGGTGGGCAATCAATCAAAATAAAATCGTAATTGTTTTTTACTGGTTCAATCAAATCACGCAAAATAAATTCACGTCCTGGCTCGCTAGACAGTTCAATTTCGGCAGCTGATAAATCAAGCGTTGAAAGAACTATATCGAAGTTTTCTTTATGGTTTAGAATGGGTAATTGATACGCCCCCCTTAAAGCTCCATAAATAGTATTAGGCGATTCAGTGGGATGTCCTAAACTTTGAGTAAGATTTGCCTGCGGGTCCAAATCTATTACGAGTACCTTTAAGTGTTTTAAACTTAAAGCTGCCGCTAAACTGGCGGTAGTTGTTGTTTTTCCAACACCGCCTTTGTGATTGAGAATTGAAATAATTTTTGTCATAACTGATTATTTATGATTAGTATTGTAGTAAAAAAGTATATTAGTGTTTGCTATTCTTATAAATTTAATACCACCCAAATATCCACAATTGAGGATTTTCGCTGTTGTATGGTTTTGCCATTGAACTATTCCGAACCTTTCCTTTTAGTTCATTGAATTTATCTTTTAGCTCCGTTGATGGATTCTCTACAAAGAAATAAATGTTTTCCCATCCATCATCACTTTTCTTGTCAAATCCATACACCCTGTTAAGTTCTGGGGTTTCTCTTTGCTCAGATGACCATTCCGCCATATCCTCCGGCCATGAATTTATTGTCAACTCAGGGAGAACCGTTTCTTTAATTTCGTTGAATACTTCGTAAGCCTTTTCAACATTTGTAAAACTTAGTGCCATAAAATTAGTATTTTAGTTTAAATAGGAAATAAACAGTTTTTGATTATCCCTAAAGCTTTTCAGGGTTTTAAGTGTAGCTTCGGCTAAAGCTATTTGGTAATCTGCATAGGCAGCATCACCATTGGCACGAGCCACCAAATCGGAATAATTCGCCCGGGCACGTTCAATGGTGAGTTCTTGTTGTAATATTTGGTTATCCAAGCTAAGTTCCCCAACTGGCGTTTTATCGCTCTCAGCGTGAAGAAATTTTTTAAACCCTTTCTTAAGTAAGGTTTTTACCCGCACTTGGTTTTCTTTTGTCCATTCAAAATAATGTAAAAAATCTATTATCAAAATAACAACTCCCCCACGACGAGCTTTGAAGGAATCAAAGATTATTTCACTTGAATTTACGTTCTTTTGCTGTGTGACAAATTCATTGTACATCACATCCGTAGGCATAAGTATAACCTTTGCTACGAAACCTACTGTTTTGTCTAAACACGTTACCAAATCAAATGGATAAGATTCATGTTTTGACCTGTCGATCTGAAATAATGGGTAATCTCTTTTATTGCTCATAATATTTTCTCTAAAAATTCTATTGATTTTTTGCCTTGAATTACTATTACATTATCTTGTGAAGCAAGTTGGTCTATTGTTCTGTCAGAACTCATTTGCTTGCATTCAATATAAACATCAAAATCGGGTAAATAAAAATCAAGTCTTTGATTAATTCCATTCCTAAAACTCTCATGGACATATTTAATGCCCTTTTTTTTAAGAAGGGCAACAACTTTCAATTCCATTGGGTCTGTAATTTTCATACTGTTTGAATTAAGCCCCAACTTTCATCGGGGCGGGTGGAGTATCGTTGATTTATATGTATGCCAATTAGCATACATATAAATCTATATTGTTTGTCTGTCCTAAAATGTGAGCATAAGGCGCATCTATCCAACTATCGCGATTGACTTTGAATTCGTTTATTTCTTCTTCTGTAGTAAAATTAAATGAATAACTTTGTCCGTGATTGTGATAAAATTCAAGCAATCCAATTTTTGATTTAGTAAAATAATAAGTTTTGCCTGTTGCGTTGAAAAATTCTGTCAAATCTACGTCTAACTCTTTTTCAATTAGATTTTTTGTTTCCAATGCAAAAAACAGCCCCATTGATTCGCTAAAACCGTTATAATTTGATTTTTTCAAACCATACTTTTTGCAGAAATCAGACATCTTTTTATTCGTTTCTGCATTTTCTTTTTGTTGATTAAAAATTGAAGTTGCACGATAATTCACTCTGTCGTTAAAGTCTTTTTTTGAAACAAATACATCAATATGCTCGTGCATTGATTGATTGTTATATTTTGCGCCTCTACCTGTGTAGTATTCTTTTTTGTCTAATTTTATTTCAGGTAAAAATTCGTCTTCAAAAGTGATGGTTTGAGTACCACCCATTTTTTTAGAAAATCCTTTAGCAAAGTAAGTGGCTGCATTTTCTGTGTAAAATAATTTACATTCTTGTTTGATTTGTCTTAAATTTCTTTTCATTTTGTTTGAACACCTATTTGCTTTCGCTCCCTGAGTGTGCGGGTTTGATTAATTGTTTTTCTTATTACAAAGATAGTATATAAGTATATACTAATAGTAGTATTGTAGTTAATAATTCTTAATTTGGTAATTAAATATCTATTATTGTTGTCACTAGATAATCTCTTTCCCCATTATATTTCAAATGCCAGATGTTGAGAATGCTTTCATTTATGTCAAATTCAAAAACTTCAATAGGAGTAACGGCCGCTTTTCTTTTCTTGCTGAGAAGATCTTCTTTTATATTTCGTGACAATATACCCAGTTCATCGACTCCATCAATGCGCCCCCAAAATGCGTTAGCTGAGTTGTATAAAGAAACATGTCTATTAATTGCAATTGCGATATGACAATCATATTTTTTCTGAGCATCTAACAGGTATGTAATTTTCATCATAGTAAAGTTTGTTTTGGTATCATTCGATATTGGGAACCTGGCTGCATGAACGAGTGATCAACTTCCTTTTGGTATCATTCGACAGCTGCCGGCATTTCTGCAGAACAACGAAATGATACCATTTTAGGAACCGGCCAAACCAGATCTGATTTTGTTTTGATACCATTATTCAATTTTACGATTTAGAACAAGAGCAACAACAGCATGTTGTCTTGTTCTTTTTTTCAATCAAATAAGCTTCGTAGTCCTCTGTACTCATTGGAATAAGAGTTTCAGGGTAATGGCATTTTTCATCCTCATTGCATTCAATATGCTGTCTGCCATTAATAGTAACTAAGCACTTTTGAGTGATAACAGTACCCTCAGAGGTACGGAATGGTTTCAGATATTTAAATTTCATAATAGTAAAAATTAAACTTGTTTGTTGTGTATGATCTGCTTAATTTTATCCGAAGCAGAGAAATATATTTCTATATTTTTTTTGAGTTCACTAAATTCAGCTTCTATTTGTTTTCTTTTTTTTTGCTCTGACAAATAACGATTATTTAATTCATCAAAATTACGGATAAGATGTTTAATTGCGCCTGTGTCAGTATTCTGACCTGTTATTTGTTTTAATCTTTCCATTTTAGATTCTTCGGCTTTTTCAAGCCTCAAGACAAATTGTCTAACTACGTCCATAAGTTTAATTTTAAAAGATTAGAATTGGTTATTTATTAGCATAAAAGTAGTATATTAGTATAATAGTACAAAATATTTATAGTTAATAATTATTAATTTATATTGACAATCAGCTATTTATTTGATATTTAGTATATTAGTATATACTAATAATATCATAAAATATTGATTTCGTGGTAACATGTTTTGCTTTTATATTAAATAAATTTTTGTAAGTTTTTTGAATAGTCTAAATTGGCTTTATTAAGTGGTTTAAAATCATTGGTTATTGATTGTAAAACGGCATGAGCTATCGCCTTAACCTCTGTGTATGTTTCGGGCTGTATAGAATCAACAACAATTGCACCGCTGTTAATTGCTTTTGCAATTGTTTCTTTTATATAAAGATTATTAGATATGTAAATTTCTACTTGTCTTTGTAACTCCGGTTTTGTCATATATTTTTATTTATTATATTTAACGATATATATGTGGTAATTAGATTTTTGAGGGAAAAAGTTTTTTAATTATTATTTTCTTGGGTATGACTTTTTTTTAAATGCGTACAAGTGAGTTTTCTCGGGTTTTTGTTTTGAGGCTTAAAAGGTTGGAATTTTCAGCAAAGCAAGATTTCAGAAAAAAATACTACCCGAAGCAAAGCGTAGGTGTGGAGATTTTTATTTGAACCCGCAGGGCTTGACCTTGCCAGCTGTAAAATTCCGATTTACCTTTGCCGATTTAAACAATACCCAGAGAAACTTACTTTGCTGTTTTTGGGGAATACCCAAAAAGAAAATAATAGTACTTATACAAATTTGTGCTTGAATTGAACGACAGGGAAAGCATCTTTGGGCCCAAATGAAGCGTAGCGTAATGTAAGCTCCAAAGTGCATCCCGATAGTGGTAAGAGAGCACAGTTTTGTATTCCGCTGTCCCTATTGGCCAAAAGCTTTTCAGAAAAAAGCTATTCGGTTTTTTTTGATATGCTTAGGCGGGGCTTAGTCAAGTTTCTTATGATACCAAACCGAACGAAGCCGGTTGTTCCTGGTCTTATATTTTGGTATCATTATTTCGTGCTGCAGATCTTCCGGCAGCTGTCGAATGATACCATTCCTTCGATTGGCCGATGGCGATCAGGATTTGTTTTGGTATCAAAACAAAAGCCTCGAGCGAAATCCCGGACAAAGTTTTGATACCAATAATTTTTCGGACCCGTGAAGCATTTCCGAAAAATAGGGTAGGGGAGAGCGGAATCCTAAAAAAAAGAGTAAGGTTTCCCTTACTCCTTTCTTATCTTTCAAAAGAAAATTGTCTTCAAAGAAATGTGTACTTTCTTATTGTATTCTTTATCACTGCAATTTTTCTCAACAACTGAATCAATGAACTCAACAAGCATATCAACATATATGAGATTATATTCAGTTTCACCAATGAGAACATCAAATGAATCATTGCCCTGATTGTAAATAATAGAGACTTTCCCTTGATAGATATAACCGTTGACTATCATTGATAATCCCTTATCATCTTCTAATTGTCTAAAATTACAAGCACCCCAAGACATAAGGATAACGGGTGATGTTTTGAGAACACTCAAAATGTAACGAGCCATTGTTTCCATAAAGCATAAAATTAAATGATTAATACTAATTTTTTGCTTCATCGGGCATGGGTTTAGGACTGACTAAATGCAAGATTTTTGGGCAAAATACTACCCGAAGCGTAGCGTAGGTGTGGAGATTTTTTGCAAAACCCGTAGGGCTTGACCTTGCAATGTGTCGGGAAAAACCCATAACTTTGCACAAAAGTTAGGATAAAAATTCCGCTCTCGCCTTTAGGCGGTTTAAATACGTGAGGGATTGAAAAGAAAATCCCGCAGTTTTTTGGAAAGAAGATATTGCGGTTTGAAAAAAAAACGAGGAATTGGAACGAATAGCCCGACCTGAAAGGTCACGCCCAAATCTTAAAGAAGAAAATATTATGAAAACACTCAGAAAACTACTTGTAAGCCTGTTTAGTATTTTTTACGCTGATGGTAAAGAACCAAGCAATACAGAACTTGTACTTTTTGTTTTTTCACTAGCACTTATCCTTTTTGCACTTTCTCTTTTATAAAAAAAAGCCCTCACAACAACAGCAAGGACTCTCTCTATTTAATTTATTTAGCCTGGCTCAACATTTCTTCCTGAATCAACAAGTTGATCAACCTTTGCCCTGAAATTATCTCAATATTCGTGTGCTTAAACTCTGAATAGGTGTCTTTTCCTGTCTTTCCTGTATGAATAAACAAGCCTTTTTTATCACCTACGACTTTCTTGAACTCATTAAGATGCTGCAACGACACATATTTTTTGTACCTCTTTGCTTGAATGTAATAAAGCTGTTCTTTATAGTACGCCTTACCATCTATGCCCCCATCCCCTGAATACCTCTTATTTCGGGCTATCTGAAACCCTTTCGACAAAAGAGCCTCTAAGAGCAATTCTTCAAAAACGTAAGGGTCAATTTTACGCAAGTAAGCGATAATCCTAGCTTCCTTATATTCCCCTTCAAATTCGTTCATTTTGAACAAAATCTTTTTAGATTTCTCAATGTTCCGAATGTGCCGATAATTCTTTTTCGGCTTGAAATAAAGATAGAGAAAGAAAGCTACTGAAAAAAGGAAAAGCACTAATTTCAGTTTGTACGGCAAGTAAAAAGGGTGAAAATACAACAGAATCATTTTATCAAATTATTTTTTTTGATACCTTTTTGTATGTCCGGGATTTGCTGCTGAGCAATGAAATGATATCATTTCAGGAGCCGGCCAATCCGGATCTGATTTTGTTTTGATACCAAACCGAGCGAAGCCGGTTGTTCCTGAAAGATTATTTTGGTATCATTTTTCAGTTATGAATTTGTCAAACAAAGCATTTAAATCAACTCCTTTTTTTCGCAGAAACAATAAAAAGCGAGGGACACTTTGCATTGATGGCGTAGCCTCAATGTTATTTATTTGATTTGTGGATAAATTGATTTCTTTTGAAAGTTCTGTTTTTTTGACATGAACCCTTATTCTTTCAATCCTCAATACTTCTCCGAAATTAGGTATTTTCTCAGCCATTATTTTTAGGTGTTGGATTAATAGGTCTATTGTTTTTTCGTATCTCGAAATGCAAATGATCTCCGGTACTTTTTCCTGTGCTTCCGGCAAAGCCAATGGGCTGCCCTCTTTTTACTATTTGATTTATTTTTGCGTATATCTTTGTCAAATGACAGTAATACGTTGAAAAGCCGTATTTGTGCTGAATGATAATCATATTACCATATCCTTGTGCAAATGCAGCATATTTGACTACTCCGCTGGCCGAAGCATACACAACCGAAGCGTATTCGGTAGCCATGTCGATACCTGAATGGAATTTGACAACTTTATCTATGGGATGATATCTATAACCGTAAGGCGAACTAATTTTATACTTTTCTTTAATTGGAATATCGCTTGGAATGTATTCAATAATGTTTGGGTACTTTAGAAGTATATTAGTGATCGGAACTAAACCGTCCAAATCTTTAGCTTTGATAACAACTTTCTCAACTAATTTTTCGTTACTCTGCGAATAGACCAATACACTAATAAAAGTAAATACTACTATACTAATAAACTTTTTCATTAAGAGATTTTTCAGCATTTACATTTCCATTCCTGCACCTACAAATTTAGTGACTTTTGAAGCCGCATCATATATTTTTCCAACTTTAGAAAAGGACTTTAAAAAACCTGCTTTGATTACATCATCTTTTATTACATCCTTAATCTTATCTGCTTTATTCAAAAACCCCTTTGTTAAGTCCACATTTTTAATTTGTTCATTAGTAAACTTATTGACAAAAAGAGAGGGCAAATTTTGATTACTCCATTCGTTAGATTTCAAAACAAAATTTTGTCTATTTTCAATAGAAAATTGACTACCAGTTTTGGGCACTAAAGAATGTACACTTATTTTATCCACTGATTTGTTCATATATAAATCGTCAAGAGTTTTCCTTACACTATTTGAAGATTCACTGTTTTTTACCATATCAGGGAGTTGTGCTGTTCCATTTTTGGTTAGTTCTTCGGCATAAGTATTGTAAGCGTTTAATTCTGAAATTGCGGGGTGAACAGCTACGGCGTGAACTTCAATACTATACCCTTTTTCTTTAAAACAATTAGAAATCGCTTCAACACTTTGTCCATTTTTTTCAAGAGAATCAACGATTACAATTTCTTTATTATTTGGGAGTTCCAAAGCTGATGCTTTTTCTTGAGCTAAATCTTTAAACTCACTATCGATTTTCTTCATTTCATCTAAGTTAATAGACCTATTTTGTCTAAGTTCGTTGTACTTATTATACAAAGGTGTTAATTCATTTTTATCTAAGAAATTCATCATTTCAATTTTCTTAGGAAATAACAAATTCATTGAATTAATACCATTTCTTTCTTTAGAGATAAAATTCAATTTTGATACATCCGTGACAGCTTCTTTTGATTGTAATAGATTTAAAGACAAATTTTTATCTATTTCATGCTCATTATCTAAAAACATCCAATTCTTATCATCTTCATATAGTCCTTTTATTATGCCTTTTTCATTATCAGTCAAATTAGGTAATTGTTGAACCATTTGTAAAGTTCTTTCAGAAGGTTTAAAGTTTACTTTTTCAAAATAATCCAGTTTATCAAAATCTCTGTTTGATAGAGAATTAATAAATTCCTTATTAAATCTTGGTTATCAGTATTGAAAATAAAATCGGCTTTTTTACTAGCATCTGCTTCATTTATTTTTTGAATAAATAAATCATTACTTACTCCTGGTTGTCCAATTAAAATTACAGCCGTAGGCTTTTCAGTTACATTTACTTTTAATTTTTCTGAAACCGCTTGTTTTAAGGCGAGATTATCTTCAATTGCAGTTTCGCTGGCTTTCAGAAAATCTTTATCAATTTCCTCTCTACTCGGAAATTCAGTCGCTTCAACATCATCATAGTAATTAGAAACAAACCCGTTATAATCACTCACTTCAATTGCACTATTTTCAGCTTTGACAAAGCATTCTGTTAAGCTATTTCGATCAGTAAATTCGTAAACCTTTTTTTCATCATTTCCATGCAATTCATAGATTGTGCCAAGAGCATTATCACTCTTACTAATTTCTAATAATTTATTTGCATCATTAATTTTTATCTGTTCAGGAGAAATTTCTTTAATAAATTGTGTCGCTTCTGGATTTTGATTTACAGCATAAAGACAAATTTTGGGAGTTTGTTCCTTAACGAATTGAAGAATTAAACCATCTTTCTTTACAGACATCAAACACATATCAGGGGTTTGATCTTTGACATATGCAAGTGCATAACCATCCTCTTTTACAGCCACCATACAAAGCTCAGGAGTTTGTTCTTTGACATATGCAAGTGTCCTACCATCTTGTTGTACAGCAGCAAGACAAATTTCGGGAGTTTGTTCTTTGACATGAATTATCGCCAAAGGGTTTTGTTTAATGGCTTCAAGGCAAATATCCGGTGTTTGATTGTTTATTTGTTTAAGCTCAAATGCATCTTTTCTAACCAGTTCACGGCAAACATCAGGTGTTTGTTCTTTGACGTATTTGAATGCTTCAACATCCCCTTTAATGGCAGCAATACAAACATCGGGTGTTTGTTCATTGACAAATTGTAGTGCTAAAGGGTCTCGTTTGACGGCAGACAAGCAGATTTCAGGAGTTTGCTCTTTAATATATTTAAGATTAAATCCATCATCTCTTACAGCCTCTAAGCAAAGATCCGGTGTTTGTTCTTTGACATACGATATACAAACAGAATCCTGTTGTACAGCAGCAAGACAAATTTCCGGGGTTTGTTCATTGACTAATTCTATAGAATAAGGATTTTGTGTAACAGCTTGTAAGCAAAGTTCAGGGGTTTGTTCTTTGATATATTGAAGATTTTTAGCATTGTCGTATATGGCTAATTCACAAAGTTCCGGCGCTTGTTCTTTCACATATTGAATTGCTTCTCCATTTTCTGTTACCGCCTCTAAGCAAATCTCAGGTGTTTGTTCTTTCACAAATTGAAGTGCTTTTCCGGTTTGTTGTACTGCTTCGATACAAATTTCCGGTGTTTGTTCTTTCACATATTGAAGAGCATCACCATTTAAGTTGACAGCTTGCATACAAAGCTCTGGGGTCTGTTCTTTGACAAATTCCAACGACATAGGATTTTCGTTGATGGCCGCCATGCAAATTTTCGGTGTTTGATGTTCAATGCTTGCAAGGTTTAAACCATTACTTTTAACTGCTGCAAGATTTTTTTGATCTTCAAAATATTGACTTATAATGTTCATAATGATATGTATTAAAAGTTATTTGAGAAAAAGTTTGTAATTAGCTTTAAGCGTTACAGTTTGGCGTTGTGTTTTTCTGCGGAATATGCTTTTCCCTGCATTCAAAGCAGCTCCTACAATTCCCGAACTGCTTACTGTGTTCAACGCCTCGTTTGTCATGTCGTTTGATGCTTCGGTAGCATCCTCAGACTTTACATTTTCCGGTAAGTAAATTCCTTCCATACCATCCTTATCATAAACAGACTTGTTGAATGGTATTATATTATTCTCTACAATTAAGGATGACAAAGTGATATTCATTCTCGTTTTGGAGAATGTGGCTATTCCGAAAACAAATGAGTTTTGGGGAATAGTAACCCCATTTACGACTATGTTTTCAGTAATTCTAAGTTTTACTTTAGCCCCTGAGATAATCACTTGGTCGTTATGAATAACCGCAGAGATAAGATTGCTAGATGAATTTTGTGAGCTTGAAACAAGGTTACGGCTTCTTCCGTTAGGATTAATAACTTTTTGTTCTGGCTCAGTTTGAATTGGTTCTTTAGCTTCAACGGTTTTAGTTTGTATAACCTTAGATTTTTTGTTTTTTTGATTAACGACAGGAGTTGGAGCAGGATTAGTTTCTGTATTATCGTCTTGATTTTTATTTTCCCGAAGTTGTTTTTGCAAAGCGACAACTTCGGAATTATTATCTTGATAATGTGGTACGGAGCTTTGGCTTGAAGAACTGACAGAGCTTTCGGAAGCGATATTATTATAGGACGAAGCGTTATTATCATAATTAGTTTTATTCTCTTGGGCTTTCATCATGTCCTCAGTAGTAAAATCGTTTTTTCTTTCAGCCCGCAAACTCACTTCTTGTTCTGTATTATCCTTTGGTTTCTTTTTGCTAAAAGCGACGGAAACCAAAACGGCCAATAAAACGAAAATTCCAAAACAAGCACCAATAATAATTTTGGTTTTAGTTGTTTTATCCATAGCGTAATTTATTTAACTGTTATTTTTTAGTTTAAAAATTCCCAAAACCAAGTTGCAGTCCATCTAAAAAGTCGTCTTTTACCACTATCATCTATAATAGCAAATCGTATTAAACCCGCATCTTCTTCCGTTTCTTTATCGCATCCTCTTAAATGGGGATTATAAATTATATCATATTCTTTTCCAAAAGTAAGGGTTTTTGATCTTTTCTTTTCTGGAGCGATATATTTGGCTTTGGTAAATTTTTCGGGTAAAAGCTCTTTAATTTCTTGTAATAAAGCGTATTTATTTTTCTTAGGTTCTAAATCGTCAGTGGTGAAGAACATTTTTACAGCAGGTCGATTATCTTTATCTTTAAACCAATCTTTTTTTAACACTATGGAACTGCTTGAAACATTATTCAAATCAATTAATATATTATTAGGTAATGTGTTTTTAAATGCTTCATTTAAAAATGAAAACCAATTAAAATAATCGTTAGAAAGAGGGAAATATGGAGACTCCCATTGTATAAATTGCTCTTCCTCTATTCTGCAAAGATATTCTGCTTGTTCAGGATAAGAGACTGTAAATTGAACACCGAATACCGGGTATATTTTTATGCTGTTATCTTTCATAATAATTTTATTTTACAGTAATTGAATCACCATTTGCAGAAATATCAGACATTCTTTCAACACGCTGTGTAAGGCTATTGAAAAAGAAACCTGTAACATTTTCAGGAAATTGCGGGGCAGACTTCATTATTTCACCATCCGAAAAAATTCTGAAACGTACTATAGTTCCATTTCCTAGAGAAATACTTAGAATCGATGTAAAACTAACCTGATAAGGTCCATTTGAACCTTTGAGGGTTAAAAGTTTTTCAAATTGACATCTGTAGATTACGCCGTTATTCATAACATCTGAATATGCTTTGTCTTGGAAATACTTTGCGAAAATCACATTTAAATCTTTCATGTTCGCATAGAAAGCAGCTTTAGCCTGATTTTCTTTTAAAGTGGTTCTCTCAAAAGAATTGGCATATTGCGTTACCTGTGCACAGGTATTTTGTACCAAAGCATTAAATAAGTCCTCGTTGCTCTCAGCGTGGGTTTTCAAATACTCGCCGGAGCGTTCTACAATAACAACTTTATTTAAAGCTGTCATACTGATAGAAAAGCCCCAAATCAGGACTAAAATAACAACAATCAAAGCAAAAAGCAACGCCAGTTTTAAACTGGTTGCACTCTGTTTTTTAGCCTTTGCTAAAGTATCAAAATCGTTCAAAATTTTTTCTTTATCCATATTACAATAATTTTTCAACGTAATTTTGAGCTTTCTTTAATAGCCCTAATTTGAAAATAAACCCACATAGTAAAGCCAAAATACTAAAACTATTAAACGATTGGATAAATGTTTCACCGAGCCGTACACCCATTGTATTAGCGATCAAAAAAGCAGGAATCATAAGATAGCAAACCATTAAATGTTTCAAGTAAGTAATTCCATGCTGTCGGATGCTGTCATCTAAAAAACAAACAACTGCTAATGGTGCGACAATTTCAAGCAATAATAAATATAAATATCTACCTGCTGCAAAAAAGAAAAATGTATATTTGGTAGCATACAAAAGCGCTGTATAAAACCATTCTGTTTTACTCGCCCACCAGGTAGCCAAAGCTTCGGTTAATATACTATTGTCACTATCTTTTAGTTCTTCGTTTACATAATTGGTTTCATATTGTTGAACCGCTTTATCAACGGACATATCAACATCTCCACTAAATTTATTGACATATTCATCCTGCATTTTACTTAATCCCTTTTCTACAACTGAAAAGGCAACAGGAGCGGATATTATAATGACAATGGTATAAATGTATATATGAAAAAGCTCAAAGAAGTGCTTAACATCTGCGGGTTTTGTGTCTGAAAATGCGGCTTTATATGCATTAATGAATTTTTTAATTATCACAAGTAGCGCGATGAAAGTGGCAATTCCAATTAATGATTCTGACAGTATATTTTTATGTATTTCTGTATATACTTTTGTGATTGAGGAAAAATCATTTAACGTAGTAATATCAGCCATAATATCAAATTTTAGATTTTAAAGATTTAATGATTCTAATATTATTATCAAGTTCATTGAATCTATCTTTTTTAGAAAAAAATTCACTCATAATGGATTTTGACTCTTTATCCATTTCTTTGATAAATTTTAATCTTTCTCCATCGGTCATTTTGACGTTTGGGGAAATCAATGTTTTCAAAAAAGTAAGATTTGATTTGTTTACTTCAATGAGGCTTAATAATGTTTTCACATATTGGGCGTAAGCACTGGCTGATTGAATTTCTTTGCGTGTAAGCTCTGTGCTCACCATAGTAACTAATTTAACTTGTCTGTCTATCATATTATAGACCATTTCGGCATTTGAAATGGTCGAACTGACTTTAGTATATAAATTTATACTTTGAGTTAGCAGGTTTTTCGATTCAGTCAAGGTTTGTACCTGGGCTGTTGATTTTGCAATCTGTTCTACCCAACCGGCCTTGTTGATTGCTGTTTGAGTGGGGTCACTAACCACGAGTTGAGCTTTGATTTGCAAGGTACAGCAAGTCAATAAAATAAAGAATAGAATTTTTTTCATATTTTAAAAATTAAATTATTTTTTTAGGTACAAGTCAATTGATTTTTCAATCGACCTTGTTTTTGTAAATGACTCCTGTAACATATTCCATTTCTCACCATCGGTTTGAAACGCCAAAAGTTTTTCAGGGGAAAGTTCCAGTCTGACCGCCGTAGCGTAGTAGTCCATAAATCTGATGAAAAGTTCGCTGTGTGGTTTCTTTCCGCTAAAGTCGTTTTTAATGGATTTCATCAGGTTTATGTGTGATTGATTTTTGATGTGGAATGTTTCTATTACACTATCATAAACAACTTCGGTAGCCGGAAGAACATAAAGTATTTGCGTATTACTGATAATCCCTTTTGTAAATTCATTGTCCGGCAATTGAGCAGGGGATTGTATAATAGTGCAAACTGCACCGTTTTCTTTTCTTAGTTTTTGGTAACAGAAAGCTACTGTTGAATGTATATCAGAGCCTGAAAAAGTATCTTTTATCTGTGCGCTTTCGGCGTATTCGTCGAAAACGAGCATTCCCCTGACTGATCGATCAGCAAGAATTTTGCTTTCGATAGTATCAAAAAGAATGGTCATAATAACCGAAACTAAGAAAGGATCTTTCTTGATTTTCGTCAATTCAAAAATTACAAAGTCCTTTTTAGAAATTTCTTCCTCCAAAGGCGAAGGTTTACAGACATTTTCGTAAACTCCACCCTCTATAAAGTCACTACATACATGTAAAAAGCTTTCTATGTCGAAGTATTCTTGTCTTATGGAAAGGCTTTCAAACAATCTGTCTATGTTGTCTTTTACATAGTGAAAAAAGTTTGGGAAACTATGTCCCTCTTTTACATCTTCGTAATATTGTCTTATTATTTTTGTCAATGAAACAATTTGGTTTGTGTCTGACTGAATAGATTTAGTCCTCCAAAATTTCAAAACCAATTGTACCAAAGTTTGCGTTTTTTCTGTATCAAGAACGCCTTTTCTGGTAACTCCTTTTTCAGTTACATCCGGTAAATAAAACGGATTGATACCAAGGGGTTCAGTTCCGTTGTAATCAACGTGTAAAGTTCTGTCCTGATACAATTGTCCTAGCTGATAAAAACTTTTTCCAAATTCAACAACAATGCATTTGACCTTTTGCTCAATAAGTTGCTGTAAGATGTTGAGTACGGTAACTGATTTGCCGCCTCCGGTACTGGCGACAACGATTGAATTTCTGGCCGGAATACGTTTTTTCTTTGCATCCCATATATCTTTCCTGAGCGGTATTTGAGAAATACGGTCATTAAAGAATACACCTTCATCATCATTTTTGAAGTTGGTATAATTCAAATTAAAACAAAGGGAAGAATGCAAATCGGATAAGAATAAATAGTTTTTATTTAAATTTACCTCTCTGCCTATAACGTTTCCAATATAGATATTGGTTAATCCTTCAAAACTTGGGATGTAATATTTAAATCCGGCATTTGAAAGAATGCCTTTGACTTGTTCAATGCTTTTTTCAAAGATGGTTTCGTCCTGCTCTAAAATCATCACATTAAAGTGAATTTTGCATAACACATTATCTTCATCCTCAATCTCTGTTTCATAGTCTGAAAGACCTTTAAAACGAGCCTTAATTTGCTTGTCAAATTCTTGATTTCTGCCGAAATTCAAAACACGTTGTTTTAACTCTTGTCTGTAAGTATCTCCGGCAAAATGCCAAATTTGATTGATTACGTGTGAACAATTCAAATGTACTCCTAGCTTCTCAAGCATCGAAGCGTAGAGTTTGGAATTAGCCGCTTGCAATGTATTATCAGGAACAAAAGTTTTCATTTTGTCCGGCAAATAATTTTCATCGCAGATGGTGAAAAACATTCCTTTTTTTTCACCAATCCTAATAATATCTGTAAACTGCAAATCTCTTAAAGCAGCATCATCAAAGAACCCATTTAAGAACTGATAGAGATATTGTTTAATTTCAGTTTCCGAAAGTGGTTTGAGTGACGTATCTTTCAGACTGTTTAATATTGAAACAGAGCTTTCCACCTCCTCTAAGAATTGCGCTAAACAGTCTTTATCTGATTTGGTCAGACTTTCTTTGTATGAAAGTGGGTTTTTCTGATAAGAAGCGGATAAGCTGTTTAATCCGGAAAGAGAGAAAGCCAGGACAGAAAAATGTTCGAGATATTCCCGACCATTAAAATGATTCTTGTCTGATTTCTGCAAGTAACTGTTACCCTTAATGACATAATCACCGACAAACTTCTTTCTCAGAAAAACATCTTGTTTGTGGATATATCCGTTTGAAATATGCTTAAAAGCACGGTACATATCGTTATGTCTGGTTTCTATATCGGTAATATCAAGCGAATAACATTCAGGGCTTACCAACAAAAACGGGATGGTTATTTCTCCCGTTTTTGTCAATATGGCATCGCCTAAAATATCCAAGATGCTGTAAGCGTTTTCTGATGTAATTTCCATTATTTGATTGATTTTAATAAATCTCTATTCGATATTATATTAGTATTAGTATTGAATTTGAGTTTCTTGATACTTGATTTATTTTTGAAATATGTATTCACTACAAAGTATATTGCGAGTGAAAAAAGAAGAATCAAAATAAATGCAAAGCCGCTTGTGCTACCATTCAAAACATTAGAACCACTTACAAAAACAAATAAAGCTAAAACACCCCCTAACGCACTGTTAATATAAAAATATTTAGCATACATGCCCTTTATTAAAAGGGGTGTTTCTAAGCCTTTTCTGACCTTAAATTCCATCTTAGAACTAAATTGTTATTGCAAGTTTAGAGTTTATTAAGAGCACCACCCCCGCTAGTACAGCTAATGCAACTATTACATAGCCAACAATCCAAACTACATTTGTAATACCTTCTCTTCGGGAACCTGAACCCTCCTTATCAACGATAAGGTCTAAGTTTTTGACAATACCGAATGCAACCCCCAATACGAGAAAAGCTGCTACTAACGGAATTCCATAATCATTTATAAATGATTGAAGTTCCGACTTTAAACCGACAGCTAACATAATTGATAATAAATTTTTTTGCATGACTTTAATTTTTAATTAATATTGAATTTTAATATGTTGTAAAAATAATATATATATTTCATATAAACAATATATAATGCGTTATTAAATGAAATTAGATTAATTTCACTTTGAAATCCTCGCCAATAACAAGTTTTCCCTCAATCGGTGTTCCATCCTTTTTGGTGAATCCTGTAAGGATGGGAGTTTCTTTTTCTTTACAAAGCAATTCAGCTTCTTCTTTGGTGATGGTTCTGCCCAATGTTTCTCTCCAAATGGTGAAGTCGCATTTGATTTCATCATTCTTGTAATTGCTGCAATTATAAGCCATCTTACTAAGGTAGATGTGACCTGTGCCACATTTAGGACACAAAACATCTAACTCTTCATTTTTGTAACTCATAATTACTTTGCCGTTATCAATTTTTAGAGATGCTGCAAATGGATTTCTTTCTTTGCTGTAGAAGTCAGTAAATACGGCTGTCTCTTTATTTTCAATAATCTGCAAAGCAATTTCGGCGGTTATTTCTTTATCAGAATACTTGTTGTAAATGATAAAGTCGCATTTATCCTCACTACTTACAAAATGGTTACACGCATAACCCGCTGTCTTTTTTACAATTTGACCTTTGCCACAAATGGGGCAAATACCCAATGTTGTTGTTTCTGTTTTTTCAGTTGTTTCACTCATGATGTTTGTTTTTTATTGTAAATAATTATTCTAATTTGAATCTTATTTTTTTCAAATTCTGTTTCAATTCTGTTTCAATTCTGAAAAAGGACGAAATGATACAAAAATGTTGTCCGGGAAAGAACTGAAGTTGGATGTTTTGGTATCAAAAAAACCATGCCGGCAGCTGATCGATTTCTAAAATTGATATCATTTGAGTTTTTTAGAAAGGTATTCATCTAATGTTTTGCTGTCAATATTTTTTAATTCAATAACTCCTTTGTTCAATAAATAGACTGTCGGAGTTGAAACAATATTATACAAATCTTTGTACTGATTTGAATAAGGGGACCAGCAGTTGATCCAATTATACATTTTGTTTTGATTGATGTAGTCGCACCAAATAATTTTTCCTTCCGGTGTATTATTGTTGTGTACAATTACGCCTTTCAGCCCTTTTGGGGCATATTTATTATACACTTCGTAGAAGTGGGGCATTACTTCCTTACAATGGCTACAATCACCCTCAAAGAAGATTAGGAGTGTGTAATCGTTGCCAATGATTGATGATAGTTTGGTTTCGCTGCCTTGGTAAACATCTTTACGTTTCAGGGTGTCCGCTTGTGCAGCAAGAAAATCATTCTTTGAAAGGACAGTCGTTTCAAAATTCGGGGCTTTTTCTCCGATAAGATTTGGGAGTCTCATTTTCACTTCGTGTTTAAGTCTTTCCATGTAGGCGAAATCGGACCAGGTTGCAAAAGGGATATACCACTTTTGAGCAATATGTACCCAAATATTTTCGGCTATAACCTGATTGCTCTTTAAATAGTGTTGAAAGCTGTTCACCAGTAGAAACCGAAACACTTCTTTGTTTGATTGACTTTTGAAAAAAAGAGAATCAATATCTTGACAAATCTCTGTCGGTGTTCCGACAAGATAGGTGTAGTATTCGTTTAATTTTTCTTCGACAAGTGGAGTGTGTAACAGCTCACTGTCGTATATGTTAGCATTATCGAAAAAATGCTGTTTGAAATAGTGAAAGCGAAGTTCCTGCGTTCCCTCAGGAACTTGCACGGGGGTATGAAAATTCAGAAATTTTCCAAGGATGTTGGTTTTGTTTTCAGCTACTACTTTACTAATATAAGTATTTACTTCTTTTGAGGTAGCCTGAACAAGTGTGCTGTCATTTTTGACTAACTCTTTCTTGTCGTTCAGGAATTTCATGTAATCAATAAATGATGAAGTGATGGCCGAACCATCTATTTTGATGGTGGATAAAAAATCAGGAGATTTGTAACTAATTTTCAAGTTTTTATCTGAACTTGAAAGCAACAAATCATATTTATTTTTATTATTAAAAATGAAATACAACCCTGACTTGAGAGTGTCATTTTTGAATTCACCAACACCGTTTTTGAGAATTACGGTATCAAGAACCATCATGTTTTTTTGCGATCCAAAATAGTTTCCAATAACCAAGGTATCATTTTTAGTGTTGCTGATATTAAATTTTACACTCAGGGCGAATCCCTGAGAGCTTAGCAATACACCAAATAAAAATATAAATAATTGTTTCATTTTGACTTAATTTTGAAAACATTTTACAACTGCATTATGGTTTTTCAAATCAATTGAATTGACATAAAATGCTTTTCCTTGCAGAAAATTTTTAGCTGCCTCGTTACTTATTGAACCGCCTTTATTGTCGCTGAAAGCGGTCATGTATTCAGGAATTGAATTATCAAAATGGAACACCTGACCGTATTGAAAATTTGAAAAAAAATTTTGATCTACTTTAGCAGAAATGAAGGATTGACGGGTACGAAAAATCATACTTACATTTTCGTAGAATGGTTTAACTGTTTTAGGGGATTCCAATACTACTTGCTTACTTTGCGCTTGATTAGCCTGTGTCACGATAAAGTTTGTCTTAACCATTGATGTAAGCTCTTTGATTACATTTTCAAGGGAATCAGCTTTGATTTGTGCTTTAACGGCTGTTATAAGCAGTATTGCATTTCTTTGTTTATCCTGTTCCTGTTGTTGCTTGTCTTGTGAAACTGACTTTGGAATGTTAGCCAAAATCTTAAAAGCCAAATTTAAACTGTCAATTTTGTGTTGAAATGCAATATCTTTTTCCGAATCTTGTGTGTTCTTTATCACTTCCACCTCTGTTTTCGGTATTTTTTTAATAACTTCGGCCTGTACCGTCGTTTTAATAAGTGTCGTAGTCTCTGCTTTTAGTTGTTGAAATACATAAAAGGAGAAGCCGCCAAAAAGAAGAATAGCTGTAATGTTTATAATTACTGTTTTTTTATTTTTCATGATGTTATTGTATTGTAGGGTGATACAATTGTTTTGTAAATAATGAAAAATCAAACCGAATACCCAATGAATAGGTAAGTTCTATGTGGGTCTGATCTAAGAAATAACCTCTGTTATTGACTGATGAAAAAAGAGCCATGTTATTATTAATAAAGTACTCAAATTCCGCTCCGGCATTATAGCCCAGGTTATATACTTTAGGCGTAAAAGAAGGACGTCGTATTTCGCTGTAACTATTGATACTTTGAGAAAAACCACCCATCAGATTGAGAGAGAAATAGTTTTTTTGCCAGACTGCATATTTTGCAAATATGTCTAACGAGTGTTCAAAAAAACGGTATCTGTCATTATCGCTTGTCATCTTATAATCGTAGCGACCATTCACAGACAAACGATCACTAATGTTGTAGCCAATGCCTATGGACGGCTCGAAACTTTTTTGATCCGAAATACCAACACCGGCATCCATATAATAAGTATCTGCAAAATGATTTTGCGAATATGTAAAATTGCATACAGTGATGAATATATATAATATAATCTTTCTCATAATCTTTACTTAATTGTTGGTTTCACTTTAGGACTTAATGCACTGTCATTGTCTCTTACTGCTACATTTAGCGTAGTAGCGATATGAGGTAATTGAGCCTCAGACAAAATAATGTTTATTTTCGGAGAAATAACTTCAATCGGGGATTCTCCATCAATGTAAATCAGATAGCTTTTAATTGCACCACCCCATCGAGCATCGGTATCATAAGAAGATGTAAGATTCAAGTGTAATTTATTCCCTGTCAGGGTACAACTATCTACCACGGCAAGCGGTAGCAGATTAGAAAATGCATGAACTTTATACGCAAGCGATGCGCTTGTTGTAAATGCATCATGTAGATTAAAAGTAATGACATAATCACCTTCCTTTTTAGCTTGAAAAAAAACTTTTTGATTCAATGTTTCAACGTCGTTACCTATTTGAACTGTTGTTAGTGCGGTACTTTTGTCGTCAAACAGAAAGATGTTTGTTGCATCACTTGAAGTATAAGAAAGTGTGCGCATATTCATATTAAAATCGTAGCACGTTATAATTTCACTTGCTTTATTTGTATAGGCAACCGTAGATATTTTTATTGTATCTACGGGGCTACTGATAGCTATTGTTGGGGGAGTATTCAATTTCTCGTAGTATGGATCTCCCACACACGAAGCCAGTAAGAAAAGAAATGCTCCGATAAATAGTAATGGAATTGTTTTTTTCATTTTTGTTGATTTAAAAGAGTGCCCCTCAGTTTTGGGGGACACTCTTTTGGATTATTTTATTATTCCTTTCAATGTTTCCTTTTTATTTGCTCTTGAATATTCAATGTTAACTAAGTATATTCCTGATACAGCTGGTTTTTGGTTGGCGGGGACAGTAAAATCGTTTGCACCTTTATTCAAAAACTCTGTTCTAGATGATATAAACTTTCCACTCATATCCAGAATGCGGATAATGACTGATTCGTTTTCTTCTGTTGTGTAAACAGTTAACTTAGCACTTTCCGATGAAGAAGTCATAATAGGCAACAAAATAGCGTGTATCTCTCCAGCTTTGAGTTTTGCCATCGTTTCATCATAAAGGGTCTTGATAGCCGCTTCTTGAGCTTTGACATCATTACTCACATTTTGCTTATCAGTAGCAGCCGTAACGGTTAAGGTGTACGAAACAGTAATGTTCTGTGAACAATAGCCTGTGAGCGCATTTTCAACAACAGCAGTAATCGCATATTCACCAATTGGCAAAATACCTGTTAATGTTATTATATTTCCGTTCCTTGTGTACGGTAGATCACTAATTGTTTTATCCGATACACGAGTAGCCATTAAAGTAATGCTCTTACTTGCCGTAGGCTCATAAATGTATAATTGAATATTATCATTCACCGTAACCTTTGTAGAGATTAATTTGATTTCTACTTTCGGAATAACATTGCTCACATTCAATATATTACTAGCCTTTGACGGACATGAGTTACTACTTAAATAAGCAGTAGTTTGTACTGTCAAATCATCTGCTGCATTAGTAGTATATTTAAATGTTGAAGTTCCATCAATAGTACTTCCGTTCACAGTCCATTTGTAAGTTGTTCCTGTTACAGCATTTTTGTCTGTAAATGAAACACCATCCCCACCACAGAAGCGTAACTCCTTGTTAGAGGCTAGCGCAATGAGCGGTGTAACCGGACGAGGTTTAATGCTCACATTCTTAGAGAATGACTTCGTACAACCTTCTTTATTGACATTCATTGTCAAAGCATAAGGTGTTGTAGAAGATGTTGAATTATCCAAGTCCAGGAACGAGTAAGAAACTATCGCTAATCCGTTGTTTCCGCTTGCTGTAAACTCGTAAGTACAATTGTTAGATTGTGTCATTACGTTGTTTTTATCAGCACCCGAAACGTAGTCAAACAAGTTGATTTTCTTTGTGTCAGGACAGTAAGCAACTGATGAATTATCAAGCGCAATATCAAATCTTACATCTTTTTTCTGTACAGGAATTACATTTGAAGCTGTTGATTGACAGCTATTCTCAAATGCTGCTGTTGCAGAAAGATTGATCAATCCCGAAGCATCGTTAAACGGGTATGCAAAACTTGTTGTTTTGCTGTTTCCGATTAGTTGTCCATCTTTGAACCAATTGTAAGAAACCCCGGCGTTGTTGCTTGAAGAAACATGCAACGAAAGAGTATCACCACCGCAATACATATTACTGTTTGCCGTATTGGATGCTTTGCTCAGTAGTTCAATTGTTATGTCCGATGGTCGCCTTTTAATGATAAAGGTTTTGTTTTGAGTTATCGAACAACCGTTTTGGCTTACTGACAATGAAACTGTTTTGGTCAAATTGTCATCGGCCAAAGAATTGTCAACATCTATATATTGATTGTTTACAATTGCCGTTCCGCAATCTCCCACAGTAGTGTAGGCGTAACCATATTGCCCTGCAAGAACAGCCGTTTTATCATTACCTCTCACATAATCAAAAATGTTGATTTT
>Ga0302292_1000498_pt1 | contig 27768 bp, 13 predicted proteins | sample III_Fen_N2_1_FD_194553 | JGI IMG/M metagenome (GOLD analysis project Ga0302292, IMG submission 194553) | Peat permafrost microbial communities from Stordalen Mire near Abisko, Sweden - III_Fen_N2_1 | ecosystem: Environmental > Terrestrial > Soil > Wetlands > Permafrost | place: Sweden: Abisko...
AATTTTAAGCTTCTTCAGAAGGGTTTTGACTCCGTTTCAGTTGCTAAAGCAATACCTGTAAGAAATTATATTAGACTCATTTTTTTGGAATTAACTTTTTCTAACAAAAACAGATTGAGAAACTTGTCAAAGCGAAATATCAAGATAACTTAGAGTTCGCGTAGTGGATGAAGAGGTTCTTTGAGTTGAATTGCAAGGACAAAGGCAAAGGATACGATGCCAAAAAAAGAAGAAATTTCGCTGATCCAGATTTAAGTTTTGCTGGTGGTGGAGTGCTACCTTAATATACTATGATCTACGGGAATTTCAAGGATATGGAAAGAGAAATTATCAATTAAGATCAAAACGACAAGCAAGAAGATGAAAACAGCCCATCAAATGAAGACAAGGAAAATGTAAATACCATAAATCAACCAGATCCAGTTAAGAACATGAAATTAAATAGTGGAGAAAAGAAGAAAACAAGTGTCTCTCGTTTTGAAAATGTCCACAATAATAGTAGTAATTCCATCAAGAGCAGCACTAGCAGCAATATATTAAGCATTATTGAGCGAACCTCAGCAGGAAAGAATCTGAGTAATTGTCCGTTTTTCATGAATAACAATATTGCTGAAAAAAGTAGTCTCAATAAAATGAGTGTTTTAGGCTAATCTTAGAATTCTTAACTCATGAGATAACTTGAAAATAATGAAAATTCAACGCCTTCCGATAAGATTTTAAAATAAAGAGAGCATCTTTTGAGTTCAGCTGAGTCTCAACAGTCAATTGGAAGCTTAAAATCAGCTTAATCTTCCTAAATAGAATAGATCTCCAAGGTGATATCTTCGCAGATATTTGATGCATCATCGGAGAAGCAGCTTCTCCTTAAAATGTTAATGTCGATTAAGAGCATAATCGATGTGTGAAAGCAATCATCGATTAGATGTGCTTAAGAAGAATAAATAATCCTAAAAATAAGGTGGATTCTCCTTGAATGTTTCAATAAATAACTTAGTAGAGCAGAAAACTAGTGCGTAAAAGATAAAACTTCATCTTTCTTGTGTCAAATCCCAATAATTGTTGAAGAAAGTTGCATATTAGTGTTAATGTATGTTAATAAATCTAGAGGTGGTCGTGTTTAAATCAAGTGAAAATATTCATAAAATGTATCAAAAATCAAATAATAATGATTTTTTTTGTATTTGAGAGATGATTTACATGATTTCCACTCATAATTTAAGAAATAATAATAATAATAAAACTGCTCTTTAATATCATTTAATAAAGTTGATTTGTTTCAATCCAGGGGAATCAAAGCAAATATAAATTCAAAGATCTATCAATTTTTCAAAGCCCTGCGGAATTGACGGGAAACTTAAGATAAAAGGGACTGAAAAATACAATAACAAATAATGACGGAATATGTGGATTACGATTCTGAAGCTGCAGCGGAACTAAATAAAAATCTTTAATGTCTCCCTTTGAGGACAAATCTCACTGGATCTATTGACTTAGGGTTTTGTCCTGTTAGCTCTACTACTTCTAGAGGTTTTTGGCTTGAGAATCCAAATGTCTAGCCATGCGAGTTTAATTTTGAATCTACGATTTTTGACGTCTAGCCGAAGGAAGGACATATTCTAGGGAAAGGGAAGATTTTCTTTAATGTCAGCTATACTCCAAAAGAAGCCACAGCAGTAGTAGGGAGTATCATAAGTAATCTTCCATATTAGCAACCAATCATAACTAAAGTCTCAGCGATTGGGAAATATCCATATCTGTCATTGAGCACAACAAAATTGACATTTGAGCCAATTCTCATTGGAAAACAAACTGTCAAGGAAATCACTATAAAAAACTAATCGTAAGTCACAGCGAGCTTCACGATTCTGAGGATTGTAGACGATGAATGCAAGGATAATTCGTTTTCCTTAGATGTGTAAGATAATTTAGGAGATATTTGGAAATAATTCACAATTTTTAAATAGTTATTTTTACATTTTTTATCAGTTTATTTTGTGATTTTTTCTGTGAAGCCATCAAGGTGAAGTGCCTCCTAAAAGTAGCTTCCTTGTGAAGGCTACATACACTCCATAAGTTGTAGGATAGATTTCAGTTGTTCACTACAGAGTAGTTTGTCCAGGAGGAAATGATTTAGTCTTTGCTTGTAGTGGAGAAGCAACTGCATTTGATGTCAAGTTGAGCTCCTAGTCGATCAACTTTGGAGAGGTTAAAATAGGTAAATTGTGGATACTGTTGCCTTGATTTAAATGGGATTTTGCTGTAAAAAAAGGAAACGAAACTAGTAGATTACTGACGATTCATAACATGAGTGATATGCCCACAACGTTTTAGTTCACAAATGATCCAAATAACATATTTGGATTGAGTGCTGTGAGAGGAACTGTGAAACCAAAATCCAATGCAAGAATCATAGTTTACTTTAGACCAAGACATACCATTTGCTACTATGAAAGAGTAAGAAGAATACCTGCAATTGGGAGGCATTTTCAGGCTGATAATTGATAATTTTTTTGGGTTTTTTTTGAATTAGATGTTCTGCATTGTCAGGAACCACTCACTATTTCCAGTGGATCTTCTCGGTACATGCTACGATTTACTTATTAAGCCTCTTCCATTGCTTTAGAAGCACATCGATGCTTTCCGAAGAAGAGTAATCTGGGGAAAGTTATCAGAAATCGATTTTAAATACATGGAAAATGCATTTTTATTAAAATACTCTAATAATAATCAAAATAAAGATTTAGATAAGCTCTCCTAAGGATCAGTATTTAATAAGCAAGATCTTCAGCTATTAGGAAGTCAAAAGCGCTCTTAGCTGTAGTCTCTAGTTGCTCCTTCGACTAAAAAAGACTCTTCTAGAATATTGCAAAAAGGTTTTGCAACAGCAACAGCTTTTAACCCGAAATAGCAAAACTCAATTTAGCCTTCGATTTAAGCTTAAGAACCTGATGGAATGATGGCTGCTTCGTACGTACTAGATGACCCCAACAATGCAACTAATCCTATCATCAATCCTAATTAGATGGTTCTCCACAAGGAAATGTTCCTCCCTGCAGATTCGCAAAGCAAACTCATCTCGCTAAATGTAAAGTTTCCTTTCTATTTTGTTACACACTCATTTCATTATATCTTTTGGTTTTTCTGCTTGTTTCCAGGAAGATCTGCTGGATTTTGGGTTCTAAGAATGTATGATGGAAGGTGGTGCTAAACAAATCGAACTTACAAACAAACTACAATGTAAAGTTACAGTGTTTTGGACGATCCAAACTAGAGACAACATTGATGGGGAGTAATTACCTGTGTTTATAATCTCGCCTGAAACAGCAAGTCTCAAACCGAACACTACAAAAGTCTTTGAAGTGACATTCCGACCTGTTAAAAGTTCATTTTATTATTTCCAAAATTTGCAGTTCTTTGCGTTTAAGTATTCCAGTAAAATCACGAAACGAATGATAGAAGATATTCAAAAGAATCAATCTAGGACATTCTCAGGTTCATTCAGAGAGAATCTCAAACTCTCAAACACATTGATGAACTCCAAAAAAAGTAAAATAATATTATTTTTCTCCAATATCTTTTATTTATTGAGACATTTTCATCAAATTTCAAAGCAAGTTCCCAAGATCTGATTGGCGACGAAACTGTGCCACCTTACTCCGGAACCCTGCGATGCGTTGGGCATTCTTTTGGCATGAGTTCACAGCCATTCATTCCGATTCTTGAGTTTACTCCCTCAAATAAAATATTCTTCGCTGCTTGCTCTCTTGAGGATTCCCTCTACCAAACAGTCGAGATATAAAACAATGTAAAACTTCATTTATCTTTCTGAGGTGAGGATTAATATTTTTACTATTTTGCTTAGTCTGATACTCCTACATACTTTCGATTCCTCCCTGATCCATCAAGAACCTTCAAAGTGTATCCAAATTCTGGAATTGTTGAAGGCAAATCTTTCTTTATTCTCACAATCGAGTTCAAACCGACAGAGTACAAAGCTTATAATAACATCTTGAGTTGCAATCTCAACCATAATTCTTCGAACATGATGCATCTCTATACACATGGCTATTGCTCCAAGCCTAAATTGCAGTTCTAAAATGATGGAAAAATATATTTCCCACCATCGTTCACTGGAGTCTGCTCTAGACAAAAAGTCAAAGTTGAGAATCTCTCCCGTGTTGCATTGGAATACACAATACAAGTACCTGAGAAATACAGTCAAGAGTTGTACTTAGAGCCTCAAATCGGAAAAATACAGCCAAATGAGCATATCTTCTTAGACTGTTCATTTATTCCTTACAAAAAGAAAAATTATAAAATAAAAGTTTCCCTGACTGCAAAAGAAATCATGACATACAGCTAGAATCAAATCGGATATTATCTCCCTGGCTCTGGTGATCCTGAGAAACCGTTGAAAATGAGAGCGCCTATGGAAGTAGCCTATGATTTTGAGATATTTGGTGCTGGAGGGGATGGTTCTCTGAGCATTACTCCCGAATAACTTTAGTTTGATGTTGTGAAGGTGAATTTCAGAGATAAAAAATATGCTACTTTGCATAACTTCTCGAATATCACATTCTACGTTGAATTGCAGTTGAGAACAGCTAAGAATAATGGTGAAGAAGAAGAAACTGAGGAAAATAAAGATGGGATTGAGAAGAATTTTAGTTTGGATTTTAAATCTGGGATTATTGCTGCTAACTCCAAAGTCGACATAGGGATTATCTTCAACCCTACTCAAGTAACTGATTACGACCTTGTCATGGATGTGATCGCTTCGGAGAAGAATGAAAAAGCAGAGCAAACAATGAATAGAGCAGCTTCTGCTACTAAAAAACTCTTAAGCTAGAAATGTTCCTTGAGAATTTAAGCCAAAGGTAGCTATCCATTGTTAAAAATCGTCGACGTTAGAAACGATTCCATATCAGTGGCGACACTCTGGGAGAATTTTTAGATTAATCGGATAAACTCTGAGCTACAAAGCGAGTTAAATGAAGATGAAAAGTAGTTTTTGAATATAGAGTAGTTGAATTATACAGAAGCATAATAGCTCCAAAAGAGAATCAAGTAGTTTGAATGGAATTTTGGATATCTTCCTGCAAAAAGTGCTAATAAACCGAGAAAAATTGTCATAACAATTTAAAATACTGGAGGGACTGATTTAGACTGGAATTTCAAGTTGCCTTCTGATAATCAAATAGAAGTTGAACCATGGGCTGATCCAGGTGAACCCGATGAAGAAGAAGCGTTTGAAAAAGCAATTCTAGAAAGAAATATTTTCTAAATACAGCCAAGGTAAGAAAACTAGTGGAAATAAGCTATTTTTAGTTCATAATCGGGTTTTTCTTTTCTTGAATATCAAATTCCAAAACTCAAGAACAAACATTAATTGGATATTATTTTCTTTAAATTTTAGGAGTGGAACTCTTAAAAAAGGAGAACTTAAGGATGTGGAGCTCGTGTACAACCCTAGCAACATCGATGAAAGTGACTTACCCTTCAAGAGCAAGAAGAATAAAAAATAAAATGGAGAAAAACACTAACTACGTGTGGTCTTGCAGATCTTGAATGGAAAACCCTTACAGATAAATCTACAGGGTATGGCACTAGCACCTCTTGAAGGTTTACTAGCTGTGAAGAAGAAAAATTACAAGCTGCCTGATACTCCAATCGGATTACTGATTCCAGTGAAATTCCCAATTGAAGTTTAAAATGTCGGATCAAGTAAAATATCTTATAAAGTAGAAATCGTCGAATATGACAAAGACAAAAACCCAATCGACTCTAAATTCAACATCTTTGACATCGAAAAAAACCAAGATACCTTGCTGCCAAATGAGAAATCCTATCTCTATTGTCTTTTCCGTCCTCTTGAATCTAAAACTTATTTCCATGAGCTCAAAATTATCGTGTATGATTTTGTTAAAGTGAACTAAGAAATATCGTTATTTATTGAGGGAACTGGATATTCCAAGAAACTCAACGCAAAATCAGCCAAACCAATTGAGGAAATACCGAGATAGCGTTCGTTCGTTTCTACAATTGGCTCAAAAGTGTTCTTTTCGATTGAAGAAATTGATTTTGGAGAAATGAAACCAGGAAAAGCTTCCCATCGATGCATAATTCTGTATAATCTGAGTGAGAACTAGAAACTGAATTTCGATTTTGGCTCCTCTAGCTTCGCACTCTCCAGCAATAAACCAGGACTTATGTGGTAAGGAACTGAATGTATTTGAGTATAATTTATTGAAATTATTGTTTTTGATATTCACAGTGGAGATGAATGTACAATTGAGCCGATGAATGGGTAGCTGGAGCCTAATTCGTTCATTGAATTAAAAGTTACATTGGTTGCTTCATATGAACCATCTGTCTACGAAGGTGAACTTGAGTGCACCATTATCTGGGACAGTAAAAACAACAAGAAATGGACAGATAGTTTATTACAATTCAGAATTAATTACTTTCTTTGTGTTTTTGGAACTCAAAAATTTAATATTTTTTTTCTTCTTCAGATGACCAGAAAAGATTAGTCTCTCAGCAATCTCAGCAAAGCGGAGCAGGTGTCGAAAAAGAAACACTTTTCCTTCGTATCAAGAAAACATCCGTCCTTGACGTAGCACTCACACACAAAGAGAGAGAGAGAGAGAGATCATAATAGAAATTATTATTTAAAATCAATTTAACAATTCTCTTTTTCTTTTTCTGTTTAGGTTGATTTGATAAATAGTTTCAAGCACAAATCTTCTAAGGAATCCTCTTCTAGTTCGAAACAAGTTCAAGCAAAGGATCTATTCCAAGGCAAGAATATTCAGTTCAAACATTCCTTCGAGTTAATCATCGAAAAAGCCATCAACGAGATTCTCAACGAAAGCTACACAGAGAATATTATCCGAAGAATCGATAACCAACCTGTAGCATTGTTCGCATCATTTAATGGATAAGATCCAGCTGACATTACCAAGGTTTAAACAGGTCTTTACCCTGATTCTAAGAAACACAGCAAAAATAAAGATCCAAAATTAGCATTTTAGAAAAATATTCTAGATGGAAACTAATAATAGTTTGTCGAAAACAACGAATATGATGAAGAAGACAACGATGAAGATGAAGAAGAAGAATAAGAGGAGCTAGCTGCAGCAGCTGGAAATGATTACAGACAGCTGTTTTTGCAGGATGAATTTGTCGATTTAGTGGATTTAATTATGGAAAACACTTTCTTTAACATAATCTAAGAAACTACACGAAAAGAATGCGATCTTCTTAGAATCGCTAAAACCTTCGTCATGCCTACAGACAAGTGATTAAGGATCGAACTTGGAATATTTCTTTTTGATTTTTGTTGCCCAACCTGAATAGATTTGTATCTCCCCACCCTGCAAATTACATAATAAATGAATTAAAAATATTCTTTTCTTAATTTCTGATCTTCCCAAGTTTCCCAACCTTCTGATCTACTTAATATCTATCCAAATTATCTCATTCTTTTGCTTAATTAAAAAATTTTGACTCTAATTTTTTCTTCTTTTTTTACACAGTTCTACCTTAATTACTGCTGGTAATATCAAAGATCCACTTCCTATTTCATTTTTTGGTCCATTAATTCAGATTTGATGATGCTTTTCCTGCTGAATTTTGATTAAATGTTTGAGATTTTTATTCTCAAAATTATTTAATAAATTTTAGGAAAAAATAAACACAATAATCAAACAAAAATGCGATAAAAGAAGCAATAACTATTATTTCTCGTTGCTATCTTAGTAACTCTATTCTTATAAGGGTTCTCAGCCTAAGACAGCGATCTGAATAAAGCATCTGATGGTTACTTACTTCACTTTAACTCACCAGTTATAAGTTCATATGAAGGAAAAGGTGAACCAACCAAATTTCTGCTTGAAATCAATGAAGATCTCTCTAATAGCGATGCAATAATCATCATTACAGCTTAAGGTACTTTTGAAGGCAGTGAACCAGATATTTACGTCAACAGTGATAATTTCAGCGTATCTACTGATTCTAAGATTATCTGTAAATCTTTCGGATTTGCATTGTGCCATTTCAAGTTCTCAGAAATCAACTCAAAGAAGTTATTTATAGCAGTGAAATGCAGCTAAGTTTGTGGATTTAAACTTACAGCACTCTCCCAGTAAAATAATGCTTTTCTCACATTTCCACTAAGTAAAACCCAATGATTTATTGTATTTTCTGTGTTTGATTTTAATGCAAAAAAAAAATCATATTTACTTTTATTCTTCTTATTTTTCTTAGATTCTGTTCGATATTTGATATTCGAGGAATCCTCTGGAAAATCCAATGATAAGCGAGTTATTCTTGAAAAAGTAGCTTAGCTACGTTATTCTGAAACTGATCTAATCAAAGACAACTTAGAGCATATCCTGATGGAATTTGAAATCATGAACCCAACAGAATCTAATTCACTCTTCAACGTTTACTTCAATTTCAACGAAAAAGTTCCAACTCGATCTTAAAGCTAAGGATGGGGAATAGGCTGGGGTGCCGGCTCTGGCATGGGAGCTTTTGTGCAGTCTAAAACTATGAATAAATTTTAGAGCTCAGGAATCAACACCATGACAGTTGAAGCTCACGAAGGTGCAATCATCGCTGTAAGATCATATGGCTGGGGGAAAGTCATGAAAATCAAACCATATGAGTTATGTGGAGGGTTCACTGATGCACTTTAGTAAGATATGTTCATACAGCTTGAATTAGAAGAAAATCCACCAACTTGGCAATTAGAACAGAATCTCATTCTTGGACTTGTCCCATTTCAAGGTGACCCGAATATCTATGCAGATACTAGATCTTTCGAAGAAATATCTAACTTAAAGGACTACAAATGGGTTTCTGATGAGAGATTTGATGATCGCTTAGTAATCACCCCAAAAGAAATTCTTGGAGAGAAAAGTATTTTTATCAAAATCAATTCAGCTGATGTTTTCTCACTCTTCACTCTCCGCGCCTATTTCCCCAGAGGGAGAACACCTTTAAGTGAGAAAAAATATAATTTGATAAAAATATTCCCAAAATATCACTGAAATATTCATTATTTTTTTATTGTTTGATGACAATTGATTGTACCCCGAGTAGGTTTTGATTACCCCGAAGCAGGCAGTCTCGATCCAGATGAGAATATTGTGTATTCGCTGAGCTTGTTTGGTGAGTAAATCAGCTAGATAACAATAACCCTTCAATCAAGAGAAGGCAATCCTGGTTTGTCTGTGAAGAGATGTCATGTTGATAAAAAAGAAGATTGCTAAATCCCTGAAACTTCGAACAAACCTAGATTTGAAGGGGAATCAGTTGTCTTCTCATTCTAATCGAACCCTCAAGACTGCACGAACAACAAACTAGATGGACTCACTGTCTGCTACTACATTATTGGTAATTCATAACAAAAACAACTAGCTGTTAATTGTTCAAAGTATTTGATACTTTTTTCTAACTATCTTTGCAATATTTCTAAAAGGTGTCATAAACAAAAACGAATCCAAACGCGCAAAATACACTTTAAAAGCATCTAACGGTTCTACTCACAAGCTTCTTCGACAAAATGAAACTGTTCATGATGCCATAGAATTTGGAAAAATTAGCTACTACAAGTTAGATTTAGAAAATCTCAAATACGTCAATGTCACATAAGTCTCATTTTAGCTCTCAAGTGTCTCTGGATAGGTTTCAATGTTTGCGGCTTTCACTGAAACTCACCCAAGTGTCTAGAATAAGATCAAACAATCTTTTTTCCATTCTTTACATCTTTACGCAGAAGAATTGGGCAACTTAAACAGGACAATCTATTTAGGAGTTTAAGCTGACTCATCCTTTGCAACGTTCAATCTGCAAGCGAACATCATTAAAGATGATTCTTTAGCTTTTATTGAGCTCTAAGTATTTTCAATTTTAGATTTTTGTTGATTTGTATTGTTCTGATATTTCCTTTTTTCTAGGAAAATGCTCCCTTGCTCGTTACAGAAGACAGTGATAAGGTTAAAGCCATCCATTTTAAGTTATTTGTCCGCAAAATATTTGGTTAAGACATCATGGTGCGTCTGATTATTGAGCACATTGGTGGATTCTACACAATGACTGCGGGATTAAGTCCTGAATAACTTGATTTATTCAGTACATAGAATAATAGCTTGAATAACATTAACAGTAATATCCTTGAGTTCTCTTCAAATCAATACCGCTAAGATAAATATGAATAGCCAATCTATGGTGCTATTACACCAAGAGAAGGGTCCATCGGATCGACTTTGTAGTTCAAAATAACTTATACAACGGATAGGGTTACTCATTAAACTCTGAGTATGGGAGTCATGAACTAAATCACAATTGGAGATCAGTAGACGGCTTTTTTTAAGATTCCTATTCATTAGCATGAGTCGTTATCGATTTCTAAGAAGGTCACCAGTGCAAAAGGATCTTAAAGTGATGTTGAAGTAATCGTTTCATATGATTAATCAAATATCAAACCAGAGAAAGGGGAACTCAACACGATCGAGATAAATCATTATTCACCTTCGATTATCTAAGAAACTTCCTTCAAGCTGAACTGCAAATAAATCGGGGAATTCGCTGTTCAAAATAATTGCTTTTTGTTCCTTACAGTCATTGGAAAAGTCCCTAACACTGTGCTCTTCCTGTATGCTGAGTACAATGCTTAAGAAACGATTCTTTTCTCAGATTTCCCTAATTTTATATCTTTTAAACCTGCAGAAGAGAAAAAGTTATTTTTCCCTGTTTTAACAGCGAAATCATTCAATCTATTTAAGACTTCGTCAGTTTATGGAGATACTATTGAACTCTGTGCGCGACTCGTTAACAATTCCGCAGAAAAGAAATCATGGCCGTATCCTTTAGGATGCAAAGAAGGCACATACGACATCATGTTCTCCACACAGCAAGACGAAAATTATGCGTAAGAAATTGATATTGTTGTTTGAGAATAGATCCTCAGAATCTTTGATTTTTGTTACTTAAACATTTTTGATGCTTCATGAAGGTTCCGAATCACCCAAAGCAACAACCCTGCTGATACACATAGCAACGTATGTGATTTAGCTAAGAATCAATGCGCACTCGCTGTTGTTCTCCGAGATACTTCAGTGAAACAATGGAATATTACAGACACCCTCACTTTAACTTTGCAGTAATCCCAGACAATGTTGTAACCAAGTTAAAGTATCATGGACTCGTTGCCTTTCAATGGTGTGCGATTCTACTTTTTTGAATGTGGATTTGAAACTGAAAAATGCATAATAAAAGCTACAGAATTCGTCGATGCATCAATAGAACTCTCAGTTTTCAGTGGTTCAAATCTCTTAGCAAAGAATGAAAAAGGCAAGCTTTCCATCGAAATCAACAGGGAATTCAAAAGAATACACAAGAATGAAATCGTTGATAATTAGTTTACCCTTGAAATCAAGAATTACTAAGCAAATAAAGAGATAACCTACTCGATTTTACTCACAATCGAACATGAGAATTCCACAACACTCATCCCAATTTCAGCTGGAACGCCGCTGCAAATCTAACTTTCGTCTCCTGAGGATATCCGCTATTTTTTGTTTACAAACAAACATCCAAAAACATCTTTCAAGATTGCTTTAACTCAATAAACCCAAGGATACACATAAATCACTGTTGCACTTTACAACGATAAGCTCCAATAAGATTATCCTTTGAAAGATTTCATCGATCAGACATACGATAATCTCCTAGTGATCGATGAATCTGATCTTTATTGTAACAGCAGTTCAGATCTTTGCAGGTATATTATCTAATTGTCAACAAAACAACCCTCAGGAAGTCTCTTCTCGATTTCAGTATCAAGTGTTGAAACACCAAATTAAATAAAACTTTTAGAGAATATCGATTCTTAAAATGAATTAGAAACATCTTAAAAAGCACTCTACAGGTTTAATACCATGAAAAAGAGCTAACTGGAGATAACCGTGCTTTATGGTGAACTCCAAATGAATCTAGTGAGTTCTGTGAATCCCTAGAAATAGATAATCAGTGAGGATACCTTAGTCTACCAAGAATGCTATGCATTTACAATCGAACCACTCGAAACTATCAACTAGAATTACGTCCTTACATTTGTAGCAAAAGTAAGCGACATTTATCGATTATTTAACGAACAAATTTTTGCATAAAAAGTTTTTTTTTGTTTTGATTTTATTTATCTTTTTCACTTAGAAACCCTCTAAATTTGTGGTAAGCTTCATCGGTGAGAACACAATTCCTTTGATAACCTTTGACCTTCCTCTGAAAGATCAAGTCATAGAAGCTTCCAATCACCGTGCATATGCTATTGTAAAAATATTTGAAACGTTTTAAAAGGCAATCTATGGCTTTTATTATTTAATTAATATGTAATTTTAACCTTTTTTCCTCCAAGTAAAACTCCGGTGATTAAATTATCAATATTCAGCTGCAATTTTACTGCAGGAAATCATAAGAAAACTCTTGTAAAACTGCAATTTCTGAAACTTTCTTTAGTGAAAAACAGTAACCAATTAAATTCACAATTATCAGCTCAATCTATGAGAATTACTCTCATACATTTGTAAAACACATACAAATCTTCCCTTAAGACTCACAAAATCGAATAACCATGACCCTATCCAATTCCTAACCTAGCTAGCCCATTGACTAACTCGCCATCTATGTCAGCTAGAGCTTCTTCCTATTGGACTTTGACATTCCGATGTTTTTCTTTTTAGATGGGTTAACTCAAGAAACATCACTTTTTGGAATAATTCTGCCTGAAAAACAGCAGAAGATTCTTGTGGAGATTTCTTGCTACAAGGGTGATGTCCGAGCTATGGGTACTTACTCCAGAGATAGTGCACTGAATAACCACTATGAATACAGTTTCTAAGATGGCTTCAGAAAAACTCTAGAAGTTGAAGTTACCAGTTCCAATTTCTACATACAAATGAAGGGCCTAAAGCAAAATACTCAAGGTTACATCAGATTCGTTGCATTCCCTTCTAAAACAGAGCTACCCTGGTCAGCATTTAAACTTCCAGAATTTTCACGGCCAAAGATTCAAGGGCTAGTTAACGCTGAGACTAAATCCTACGAAAAAGTTCAGATTAAATTCGAGTCCATGGATTGTATTAACTTTACTTAAGTGCACTACAATGTCATCGATTAATTTGAGTTGAATCTTGTGACTTATTCCCTGATATTCGCTAAAGAACGGCAACTAGCTTACAGCACGGACATGTTTTTTACTCAAATCGAAGGTGATCTATCAGCTATTGAGGTTTAGCTGCCATATTACGACGGTGCAAAAAGCGAAGAAGCGATGATAACTAAACCATTGTTATTCTTTAATTTCGCAGATCAGCCTAAATGCTACTTAAGCTGCTAGCCTTGCTCTCCTAAGGTAGTCACAGTACCTCTAGATAATCAGTAGTTTGAAACCTACACTGCAAATGGATAAATAGCTGTGATTGTGAGAGTCTAAGTGATCTGGAAGCATAAATTAACCGGAGTGATTTTCACGTAAACATTCTATTATTCAGAGGATAAATATGATCCAGAAGTATTATTCCCAGTGTAACAAGCGCCTGAAGAGAACCCTTAATCAGTTGATTTACTCCCGATTCTGTTCCTAGCAGTTGGAGGGATGGTTCTTTTAGGAGGACTAGCTTATTTTTTCTTTAGAAAATACAAGCACACAACAAATATTTTGAATTTCGAGCTGACAGATGTTAGAAATGTTGCGAATCTTTCCGTCCCTGAGCAGGTTATTCAAGAAAACTAGTTGAAACACATACCGTTCAAAGATGAAGACTAAAATGGGGTTTGAGGTAGAGAGACAGCTAGTCTTAAAAGATTTAACTTATCCGAAGAAGAGAGCTTGTTATCTATTTATCTCTCTAATATCAGAACACAAAATAAACTTTTTTCTGTCTGTTTTCAATATTATTTTTGACAGAAATACCTTAATTTTTGATGAAATTAAAGGGGTGGGGATAATAAAAATAATAATATTCAAATAATCATTGAAATTATTGCTTCATAATTTGTGATATTGAAATGACAGAAAGTATTTATTTTCACATGGTTTCTTCAAATACACAAATTAATATTTGTGCCAAGAAACGATGACTTTTTAATTATGCATTTGAGTGATATTTGTTTGTAAAAAATCTTAAAATATTACTGAAAAGAATGAACAAAATATGGATGAAAAAAGCATAAAAAAAAGATTCCTCTATGATACAAGAATTAGGCATTAAACTCAACATCTCCTTATATCAACTAGATGGATACTCTTTTTTAGGAACTACTATCTTTAAGGTATTGATATCACATTATTAGTGATTAGAATGCACAAGCTTGCAAGCTTGCTAGCCTCAAATAAAGCACTTTTATAAAGATCAATATCAATTTTAGATCCAGCTATTCCTAAGGAAATAAGATTAGTGAGCTTAGAAATTCCAATTGAAAAACATTCTGCTACTTTCTGACTAATCATACAACAATCTAGGTTTAAATGTAATTCTTTAAGATTACCTATTAATTTACACTTTTCAGATGCAAAATGCACCATACTTTCTTCTCCAAATTGTAAGCCAGTCAAGTAGAGTTCAAGGCAAGAAAGCTCTGAGAGATTAACAATGGCAAAAGTGAGAGCAGTTATTTAAGAACCAGTTATTTGGTAATTTTTCAGTTATAATCTCAGTTTTTTTAGATTCACTAGTTTGGCAATGCAAACAGAAAGATTGAAGAAATCTTTAACCATGCAATTATGGGATGGGACAAAATTGAGACTAAGAGTTGAGAGTTAAGTTAGTTTTGAGATACCTTCTAATAAATATTCATTGTTGGGAATTTTCATGTCATTAATATTTACTTACAGTTCAGTGAGTTGTGAGAGATTAGAAAGACTTTCTCCAAGGATAGGGGACAGTTTTTTTTCTTCGAATGTCTAACCACTTATCTTGAGTGTAAGCTTTGGGAGATTCTTAAGCTGAGAGATAGCTTCATAAATCCATTATTATATCTTACTGCTTAAGTTTAATTAATCCATGATACTGACAGTGAGATTTTACAACTTTGAGAGATTCACAAATGATCCTGCACTGATAAATGGATTCAACAGGCAGTTTATTGAAAAAAAATAAAATATTCTTATTTCTAGTTCAAGATACTCTAGATTTCGTAGAGTTGAGATTACTGAAGCTAAAATGCTTACATCAGAAAAGTCTAGGCTGCCTTAGTCGCAAATCAGTGAGAGGTAAGTAAGGAGTTCAAGTTAACCTAGGCCATTTGTAATAAAGTTTACTGATGGAATCCAAACTCGCAGGTGTAAATTAAACTATTGAAGTTGCTTAAGTTTGAAAAGATAATTAAATTTTTCATACATTATTCTTTTAGAGAAAAAAATAACTTCTAAGTCTAACTAAAGACAGATGAGATTAGGCAGTGAACCAATAGAATCCAAGAGTTTATTTACATTTGCTCCATTCTGTTTTGAAAAAGAACAACTTAATTTTTTGAGCCCAATGAGCTTTGAAATACCTTCAAAGAAATGACTTTATCCACAATTCACATCTTCTGTACTGTTAGAAACTTATTTCAGACTGAATTCAATTGTGAGGTCATCGAGATCGCTGAGCCTAGATAGGCCAGCCAAAATCGAATAAACTATTTATTCTGGATATTTATGAGATATTAAAATTGTAAGTTTCCTCAGCTGATGTAGTCGAGAAAGCGTTTGTAAGGAGTAGCGCAATTTATCTTCTTCAAGATTTTTATCAATATTGAGAGTAAGATCATAAATATCCCATAAATCAATAGAGAAAGGGCAGAAGATGAAGTTCAGCATATTCCATTTTTTACCTATTTAATAATGATAATCATCATTTATTATGGTATTATTTATGTTGTTTTCTGCTTAATCTTTGTTGAAAGAAGCATCCATTTCACTCAATTTAATTCTTTTTTTATTTTAATGAATAATAACAAATAATAGTTGTTTTCCCTGATATTTAATTGGAATTGACTTTGATAATCTAAGAAAAGTTAAGGAAAAATGAATAATAATTTCTAGTTTTACATTTTTGGCGCAAAAAAGAAATAATCTCAAATCAGTTAATGTTCTTAAAACAATCAAGGAAAAATGAATTTTTAAAAAAGACAAAATTCCAATCTTAACCAAGTATTTATTTAAAGTATTAGTTTTATAGAAAGTTTTTGCATAAATAATTCAAATAAAATCATGAATTGTTGCCTCATATTTGTGATCTTAAAATGATAGATCGAGGGATATTTGTTTGCAAAAAATACTTAAAATAAAGCTGAAAAGAACCCCAAAATAAGGATGAAAAAAAAACATAAAAAAAGAGATTCCTATTTGAAAAAAGAATTAGGTATCAAACTCAACGTCTTCTAATATCAACTAGATGGCTACTCTTTTTTAGGAAATACTACAGTTAAGGTGTTGGTTTCACATTATTAGTGATTAGAATGCGTAGACTTGGAAGCTTGCTAGCCTCAGATAAAACACCGTTAAAAAGATCAAAACTAAGATTAGATCCAGTGATTCCTAAAGAAATAAGATTAGTGATCTTAGAAATTCCAATTGAAAAATGTTCTGCTTCTTTCTTACGAATCTCACAACGTGTCAGGTCTAAATGTAATTCTCTAAGATCACCTGTTAATCTACACGTTTCAGATGTAAAATGCACCCTACTTTCTTCTCCAAATTGTAAGCCAGTCAAGTAGAGTTCAAGGCAAGAAAGCCCTGAGAGATTAGCAATGGCAGAAGTGAGCGCAGCTATTTATTAACCAGTTACTTGGTAATTTTTAAGTTATAATCTCAGTATTTTTAGTTTCTCGAGTTTGGCAATACAAACAGAAAGTTCGAAGAAATCTCTATTTACATTATCATGAAATGGAATAAAACTGAGACTAAGACTGAGAGTTATGAGAGCAGTTAATTTTGAGATACCTTGTAATAGATATTCATTATTGGGAATTTTCATGTTTTACATATTTATTTACAGTTCAGTCAGTTGCAAGAGATTAGAAAGGCTTTCTCCAAGGAGAGGGGCCAGGTTCTTTTAATATGTTGAACTATTTATTGTGAGGGTAAGTATTAAGAGATCTTTAAGCTTAGAGACAGCTTAAAGAATCCATTCTTGTATCTCAGTCGTATGGCTTGAATAACCCTTGAAACTAATTTTGAGATTTTTCAACTTCAAAAGATTTACAAATGAACTTGCATTAATAAATGGATTCAACATGGATTTTTCTGTTTTTTGATACCAGTCTGATCCTACGTCTAGCTCTAGATACTCTAGATTTTTGAAGGTTGAGATTGCCTTAGCTAGAGTGCTTACATCTAAAAAGTTCAGGTTTTATTAGCGGCAAACCAGTGAGAGATGCTTTATAGGTATTTCAGGTTAAAATAGGCAATTTCTAATTAATTCTACTTATGAAAACCAAGCTCGTAGGTGTAAATTGAATTGAAGTTGCTTACGTTAGAAAAGATCTTCCAATTACTTATTCATTCTTCCATTTTAGAAAAATACAACTTCCAAGTCTAAAGTAAGACAACTAAGATTAGGCAGTGAACCAATAGAACCCAAGAGTGTACTTACATCTGCATTGCTTTGCTTTAAGAAAGAGCAACTTAATTTTTAGAGCCCAATGAGCTTTGAAAGATCTTTGAAAAAAATTATTTATCTACAAGTAAAATCTTCTTATTTGTTAGAATCTTATTTCAGACGAAATTCAATTTTCATGTCAGAGAGATTTATTTGTGTAAATAGATCTACCAAAATAGAGTTAATTATTTCTTCAGGGTTTTTATGGGAAATAATAATAGATAGTTTCTTCAACTTAGACAATTTAGATAGGATTTTCGATGAGTCGCTCAACTAATATTTTTGAATATTTTGATCAATGTAAATAATAAGTTCCTCAATATCCCATAAATCAATAGATAAAGGGAAGATGCAGTTCCTAATGGTCCTTTCTTTACTAATTTAATAACGAATTTCATCATTTATTAGGGAATTATTTTTGTCTTTGTTTTCTTAATCTTAGTGTTATGAAGCATCCATTTGACAAAATTCTATTATTTTTTTATTTTAATAATAAATAATAAAAAATAGTTGCTTTCGCTGGTATTTAATTTGATTTGAGTATTTTTCCTTAAAAATTACTTTTCCAACTCTTTAGTGAAAAACACTCTATCTTTTGTCAAGTCTTAGGAGCTTTACTAAATAAAGCAATTCGTTCTTCGAATTATTAGACGAATCCATTAAAAATGAAATCTTGAGAATTAGCTAAAAAATACTTAAATTAATTAAAATACTACTTTTTTTGAAAAATCTCATTGCTATCTTTAGAAAAAATCAATAATATAAAATGTCAAGAAAGATTTTGAAAATTAACCTTCATATCATATCACATCAGATTGTCTCTCATTTTCTCAGATAAATCTCTGTTGAATCGAGTTATCTGTTGAAGTATATTTGTTTGACTTGCTTTTAAAGAAGGATTGAAAGGACAATAAGGGAAAAATAAGGAATAATCATCAGCTCTCTTACTCAAAAATAAGTAAACTAATAAAATGAGAAGAAGAAAATCGTTGAAATAATGTAAAATATATGTGCTCTTTGTAATAAAAAAATAACGCATCGAAATCTAAGTTGTTTAAATAGGTAACAGTTAAATGATAAAACACATGAATATAAGATGTGAAAGGAGTAATAATCATAATATTTTCTTCAAGAATGAGAGAGCCCTTCCATGACAAGCTATCCGCTGAAGAGACTCCTTCAAATTATGAAAAAAACAACTTGGAAATGATACAATAAAAAATAACTAAATAATTATACTTAGATTCTGCGATGTTCTGGTCTTTGGAAGTTGTTCAAGAGAGAGATAGTCATTTTCTGTGAAGGAGGAGGAGTGCACAGAGTTGGTTTTAGAGAACTGAGAAAGCCAACTGAGTAGAAAGACGCTTGAGGGATAGCGAATTCTGCCATAAGAGCTGGTCGAATTACTCTGGTTTATGCAGAAGTGAAAGCTTTTTTTGCAGAATCATGGAGAGAGTGGGACTGAATGAGTTCAGAAATAGAGGAGACATTTTTCTTTTATAGAAAGGAGTACCTGATTTCTTTTTCAGGTGTAGATTTAGATTCTATTTTTTTCTCAAAGTCGTTATACTCTTTACAAGTTTAAAGGAGTTTCCTTGCTTCTTCAAAGCTTAGAAGAAATTGCTCAGTCTTCATCTCCCACTTGGAGATCGTTAAGTTTGGATAGAAAACAAGGGCTCTGATAAGAGCATGGGTGGTGGCTGACAGGTTAGTTTTTTCTGGGAGAGTATTTTCAACATATCTGTTGGTGAATATCTGCCAGAGAGCATCGTCAAGAGATTGTTAATAATTTCCTTCTTTTGCGATTTTATTCTAATGTAGAACAACGACAGAAGTGGTTTGATCTATAGGATAGTAGATGGTGTCTATACGCTTGCGTTCACTAGTTTGTTATTCTTTGAAGGCTTGATACTTATTTCTAATAATATGAAACACTCCAGAAAGTATCGCTTGAAAATCACTCTCGGTCATGGATTCTCTAAAGACAAGTTTATTAAGAAACGAGTTCTTTACTGCTTTCTCAAAATCTTTTATATTGTCTAATTTCGTTATAAATGTATCAATGCCTTGAATAGTAACATTGTTCATTTCCCATTTCTTTTAAAAGAAAATTGGTAGGAGGGCTTTTATCATTTAATCTTTGATTTCCTCGTTTGGAATCTTAAATACTTTATAACCCTTCTCTTTCTCTTCTTCAGTGAGAGAATCTTATTTCTGGCTGAGTGTCAAGTATCCTAAATGAAAAGCAAAAGAGCAGGCATTCTATAATGATACCAAGTTCCCTGAATCTGGTCCTAATCGAAGACAACTAAAATCTAAGTGTCTGTTAGGAATGAAAATAAGTTCTTTATTCAGGAAATTGTCGATTTCATTTTCTAAATCTTCGGTTCTACTTAAAATATCTGCAAGAAAGCTAACAGAACCAGATGATGTCCAAAAGTACCCATAATTAGGACGCTATTATTTTACCGAAGATGAAACACATTGATAAATTGAGAAAGGATTAAAAAAACTACTTTCACCAATTCTGTACTGGTTGTACATGGTCTTCAGCTTACTCAATTATATTTATCTATCAGCTGGCATATAGAAATTGCATTTTTCTACCAATTATTCAACTTATCCTTCAGAAAATCCAAAGCACTGTTCAAACCCTGGATCAATGAGAGTACATTCTTTTAAATGATTCAGACCAGAAAAAGTGTCTGCCCTGGCTACTCTTGTTATTCCTGTAAAAATACTTGAACTGACATTATCTGAGTTATTTTTTAGAACATAGGATAGCATTTTCTGAATAGGACTAACAATTGTAGGAAGGCATCCGTTCCTCTCAGCTTTAATTAGAACACTATCGTACTCGTCAATCAACACTAAGCACTTCAAGTTGTAGACCTTGTGCAAGATCTCTGCCAAGTCGAAGAGAGATTATCTTTATTATTCCAAGTTAAGTTCTTAATAAGCATAAGCTAAAAATTTGGATTCTTCAAACTTGAATTCTTCATTTTTCCTCATTAGTTTTAAGACTCTCTCATACTTCTGGTATTACTCATTGATAGTCTCACTCATCTGATTAGAATAATCGATTATTGCCTGATTTGAACTCTACTATTCATCGGTTCCTGTGGGGAAAGTAAGAAAGATAATGGGATATCTTTAATAGTGTCTGCAAGTTTCACCGAATTCTTTGAGAAGGCAAAAGAAAGCTTGAGTTTTCGCTATTTTAAGCTTAGAAATTAGTTATGAGATTTTTTGTTTCTATTCTTCTTTCGACTATTTGCTAAATATTTCATAATCGGCATTGGAAAAGCAGTTTCGAGCAGCAAGATATTTGTTTTCTAAGAGTTATGTTTGTTTATCTATGTCTTCAGTTAAAGTTTTCGAACTGAATTCAGGATATAAAGCTTCCTAAAAGTATTTAAACTATTTCGAAATTGAAGTATTCAGTTCCATATCTCTTCTTAGAATATATAAAATATCGTCCATAAGAAGTTTATCTTAGGTGACCACATTCAAATTTGTGAATTCTTCAAAGGGAGAATCGGGATCAGTTTTTTTAAGAAGATTTCCTTCTTTATCTAGTTTTATTTCACAGAAAAGTTACATAGACTAAAGGAAAAGTGTTTTTCCCCATCTACGAGGCCTTGTAATCACAGAATGTTCTCCAATATGTGAAAACGCTTCTGCAATCGAGTCTGTAGTATCGATGAAATAGAGGCTTGATGTAAAAGGCGCAAACCCTTAGTCATTCATATTAGCTTTCATTGCTTAAAAAATTTCTTTCCTTTCCTTTTATTTCTCACAAATTTGATTTTGATTTAATTTATTGATAAGCGAAAGAGTGGTTCTCTTTCTTTGTGATTATCTGATCCTTTTAATTTAATCATTTGGACTCTTTTTCTGTCTATTTTGAGGCCAAATTATAAAAAAAAAATACATAGTAAGTATTAAGCGAAGAATATTAGATTATTATGCAGCATTAAAGATGCTTCAGATGACTAATTCAATGATTATTTGACAAAGCATGCACTCAGAACTAATTTTCAAATTAATTAAGATAATAAAAATTAAAAGGACATAGAAGATTAAGATTAATAGTATGAGTTAATGAAGATTAATTTAAAAATAATAATGAAGGTATTTAATAAAGAGTCAAATAAGAAAAATTATTAAACAATGTATGAAAGAATTTTAAAATTAATTGAAAATGATGATAAGTAAATCAAAATTTTATTGTCTTTTTATTTTTTCATTGAATATATTGATCATTTCTTGTTTAAATATTAAATCAATAAATCGGAGAAATTCACTGTTCAAAATAAAAATAAATAAAGCTTCTTCAATCTATGGAGACATTATTGAACTCTGTGCGGGACTCGTTAGCAAGTCTGTAGAAAAGTAATTCTGACCCTATCCCTTAGGATGCAAAGAAGTCACATACACCATCATCTCTCCACACAACAAAAAGAGAATTATGTGTAAGAAATTGCTATTTTTATGAGAATAGATGCTCATAAACTTTGATTTTTGTTACTTAAACATTTTGTATGCTTCTGAAGGTTCCAAATCACCCAAAGAAATAACCCTGCTGATTCACATAAAGTATGAGATTTAGCTAAGAATGAATGCACACTCTCCCAGACAATGCTATTTTCAAGTTAAAGTATCATGGACTCATTACCTTAAAATGGCATGCTGTTCTACTTTTTTTGAATGTGAATTTGCAACTGAAAAATGCATAAGAAAGCTACAGAATTTCTTAGATGCATCAATAGAACTCTCAGTTTTCAGTGGGTCAAATCTCTTAGCAAAGAATGAAAAAGGCAAGTTTTCCATAGAAATCAACAGGGAATTCAAAAGAATGCACACGAATTAAATGGTCGATAATTAGTTTTCTCTTGCAATCAAGAATTACTAATCAAATAAAGAGAAAACCTGCTCGAGTTTACTGCAATTTTATTACAGGAAGTCATAAGAAAAAACTTGTAAAACTGCAATTTCTGAAACATTCTTTAGTGAAAATTAGCAATCAATGAAATCCACAATTATCAGCTCAATTTTTGAGAATTACTAGCAAAAATTCGTAAAACTTTTACAAACCTTCCCTTAAGACTCACAAAATCGAATAACCATGACCCCATCCAAATCCTAACCCAGCTAACCCATTGACTAACTCGCCATCTATGTCAGCTAGAACTTCTTCCTATTGGACTTTGACACTCCGATGTTCTACTTTTTAGTTGGGTTAACTCAAGAAACATCACTTTTTGGAATAATTCTGCCTGAAAAACAGCAGAAGATTCTTGTGGAGATTTCTTGCTACAAGGGTGATGTCCTTGCTATGGGTACTTACTCCAGAGATAGTGCACTAAATAATCACTACGAAGCTTCAGAAAAACTCTAGAAATTGAAGTTACCAGTTCCAATTTCTACATACAAATGAAGGGTTTAAAGCAAAATACTCAAGGTTACATCAGAATCTTTGCCTTCCCTTCCAAAACAGAGCTACCCTGGTCAGTATTTAAACTTTCAGAATTCTCACGACCAAAGATTCAAGGGCTAGTTAACGCTGAGACTAAATCCTACGAAAAAGTTCAGATTAAATTTGAGTCCATGGATTTTTTAAACTTTACTTAAGTGCACTACAATATCATCGATTAATTTGAGTTGAATCTCTTGACGTATTCCATGATATTCGCTAAAGACGGTACCTAGCTTACAGCAAGGATATGTTTTTTACTCAAATCGAAGGTGATCTATTAGCCATTGAGGTTTAGCTGCCATATTACGACGGTGCAAAAAGCGAAGAAGCGATGATAACAAAACCATTGTTATTCTTTCATTTCCCAGATCTGCCTAAATGCTCCTTAAACTGCTCGCCTTGGTCTTCTAAGGTAGTCACAGTACCTCTAGAAACCAATAATTTGAAACCTACACTGAGAATGGACAAAATAGCTGTGATAGTGCGAGTCTAAGCGATCTGGAAGCATAAATTAACCGGAGTGATTATCACGTAGACTTTCGATTATTCAGAGGATAAATACTATCCAGAAGTGTTATTCCCAGTGCAATCAGCGCCTGAAGAGAACCATTAATCAGTTGACTTACTCCCGATTATGTTCCTAGCAGTTGGAGGGATGGTTCTTTTAGGAGGACTAGCTTATTTTTTCTTTAGAAAATAACAAACACACAACAAATATTTTGAATTGCGAGCTGACAGACGTTAGAAATGTTGCGAATCTTTCCTTTCCTGAGCACTTTATTCAAGAAAACTAGCTGAAACACATATCATTCAAAGACTAAGACTAAAATGGGGTTTGAGGTAGAGAGAGCTAGTCCTAAAAGATTTAACTTATCCGAATAACATTTATATTAAAAATAATTAAAACTTCTTCAATCTATGGAGACACTATTCAACCATGTTAGCGGTTCGTTAGCAATTCCTCAGAAAAGTAATTATGACCCTATCTCTTAGGATGCAAAGAAGGCACCTACGTCATCATCTCTCCACACAATAAGATGATAATTATGCATAAGAAATTGCTATTTTTAGAGAATAGATTATCAGAAACTTTGATTTTTGTTACTTAAACATTTTTTATGCTTCTGAAGGTTCCAAATCACCCAAAGTAATAACCCTGCTGATTCACGTAATGTATGAGATTTAGCTAAGAATGAATGGGCACTCACCTAGACAATGCAATAACCAAGTTAAAGTATCATGGACTCATTGCCTTAAAATGGCATGCTGTTCTACTACTTTTTTGAATGTGGATTTGCAACTGAAAAATGCATAATAAAAGCTACAGAATTTATTAGATGCATTAATAGAACTCTCAGTTTTCAGTGGGTCAAATCTCTTAATAAAGAATGAAAAAGGCAAGCTTTCCATAGAAATCAACAGGAAATTCAAAAGAATACACAACAATGAAATCTCCGATAATTAGTTTACCCTTTCAATCAGGAATTACTAATCAAGTAAAGAGATAACCTCCTTTATTATACATACAATCGAGCATGATAATTCCACTACACTCATCCAAATTTCAGCTGGATCGCTGCTGTAAATCTAACTTTCGTCTAAACTGAGGATATCCGTTATTTTTTGTTCACAAATAAACATCCAAACATCTTTCAAGATCGCTTTAACTCAGTAAACCCAAGGATACACCTAAATCACAGTTGAACTTTTCAACGATAAGCTCCAATAAGTTTATCTCTTGAAAGACTTCATCGATCAGACATACGCTAATCTCCTAGTGATCGATGAATCTTGATCTCTTGATCTTTATTGTGACAATAGTTCCGATTATTGCAGGTATATTATCTAATTATCAATAAAACAACCCTCAAAAAGTTTCTTCTCGATTAAATCTAACTTCTAGAGAATATCGATTCTTAAAATGAATTAGAAGCAACTTAAAAAGCACTCTACAAGTTTAATGCCATGAAAAAGAGCTAACTAGAGATAACTGTACTTTATTGAGAACTCCAAATGAATCTTGTGAAGTTCAGTGAAAATCCCTAGAAATAGATAATCAGTGAGGATGCCTTAGTCTACCAAGAATGTTATGCATTTACAATCGAATCATTCGAAACTATCAACTAGAATTATATTCTTTCGTTTGTAGCAAAAGTAAACAATATTTATCGATTGTTTAACGAAAGAATTTTTGCACAAAAATTACTCATGTACATTCGTAAAACACATACAAATCTTCCCTTAAGACTCTCACAATCGACTAACCATGACACTATCCAACTCTTAATCCAGCTAACCCATTGACTCACTCGCCATCTATGTTAGCTAGAACTCCTTCTTATTGGACTTTCATATTCCAATATTCTTCTTTTTATATGGGTTAACTTAAGAAATATCTCTTTTTGAAATAATTCTGCCTGAAAAACAGCAGAAGATCTTTGTGGAGATTTCTTACTACAAGGGTGATGTCCGAGCGATGGGTACTTACTCCAGAGATAACGCACTGAATACCCACTACGAATACAGTTTCTAAGATGGCTTCAGAATAACTCGAGAAATTGAAGTTACCAGTTCCAATTTCTGCATACAAATGAAGGGTTTAAAGTAAAATACGCAAGGTTACATCAGATTCTTTGCATTTTCTTCTAAAAATAGAGTAAGCCTGGTCAGTATTGAAACTTCCAGAATTCTCACGGCCAAAGATTCAAGGGCTAGTTAACGCTGAGACTAAATCCTACGAGAAAATTCAGACTAAATTTGAGTCCATGGATTGTATTAACTTTAATTAAGTGCATTACAATGTCTTCGATTAATTTGAGTTGAATCTCGTGACGTATTCCTTGATATTCGCTAAAGAACAGTAGCTAGCTTACAGCACGGACATGTTTTTTACTCAAATCGAAGGTGATCTATCAGCTATTGAAGCTTAGCTGCCATATTAAAACGGTGCAAAAAGCGAAGAAGCGATGATAACAAAACATTTGCTATTCTTTACAGATCAGCCTAAATTCTACTTAAATTGCTAGCTTTAAATAGTCACAATACCTCTAGATAACCAGTAGTTTGAAACCTACATTGCGAATGGACAAATAACTGTGATAGTGAGAGCCGAAGTGATCTGAAAGCATTAATTAACCGGAGTGATTATCACGTAGACTTTCGATTATTCAGAGGATAAATACTATCCAGAAGTGTTATTCCCAGTGCAACCAGCGCCTGAAGAGAACCCTTAATCAGTTGACTTACTCCCGATTATGTTCCTAGCAGTTGGAGGGATGGTTCTTTTAGGAGGACTAGCTGATTTTTCTTTAGAAAATAACAAGCACACAACAAATATTTTGAATTTCGAGCTGACAGAAGTTAGAAATGTTGCGAATCTTTCCATTTCTGAACAGGTTATTCAAAAAAACTAGCTGAAATACATACCATTCAAAGATAAAGACTAAAATGGGGTTTGAGGTAGAGAGAGCTAGTCCTAAAAGATTTAACTTATCCGAAGAAGAGTGTGTGTAATCTATTTATCTCTCTAATATTTGAACTCAACAACACAAAATAAACTATTTTCTGTCTGTTTTCAATATTATTCTTTGACAGAAAAACCTTAATTGTTGATGGATTTAAAGGGAGAAAAGGGTAACAAACCAACAAAAATAAAAATCAACATTTATTTCATATCATTAATTATTGTCTCTCTTTTCTCAGATAAATATCATTAGTATTTATTATAAAAATATGAAACACTCTAGACACATTTTGAATCTTAAATTCTTTATTGTTCTTCTATTTCTGTCCTTCAGTGAGAATCTTAGTTCTGTCTGAGTGCCAAGCATCCAAAATGAAACGAAAAATAGCAGGCATAAGTAGATAATACCCCTAACTGCTTTAATCTGGTTCTATTGAAGACAATGAAAATCTAAGTGTTTATTAGAAACAAAGACAAGTACTTTATTAAGAGAATTGTTGATTTCATTTTCAAGATGTTAGGTTTTACTTACAATATCTGCAAGATCCTATCCTTCAGAAAAACCAAAACACTAAAACAATGTTCAAACATTTTATCCAAGAGAGCTCATTCCTACAAATTATGCGTATCAGAAAAATGTTTGCATTGACGGCTCTAGTTATCCCAGTCATAAAAACATCTGTTAAGCTCAGCGCTCCAATAAGAATACTATCATACTCATCAATATATATTAAACATTTTGTATTTTTTGCAAGGTTTATGCTAAATCAATTAAAAATTTCTGTTAAGGCTTTCATCGCCGTTAGCTAAAAATTTGAATTCTCTCAATAAATATATTTCATCTTTTCTCATTAGTTTAAAGAATTTCTAGTTTCATCATAAAACATCATCCTTTCTTCATCTAAGGAAAGTTTACAGAAGAGCTAAATAGACTAAAGAAAAAGTGTTTTCCCTCATCTCCTGTTCATCTTGATCACTGAATATTATCCAAATTATGAAAATACTTTTTGCGATCGAGTCAGTAGTATCGACTAAATATGGGACTTTTTGCAAATAACTTAAACTTTTAATTAGATCAGTTAGCGTTAGCTGATATGATGGTTGCTTTTCTTTGAGATTTTGTGATCCTTTAAAGTTAATCATTTGGACTCATTTTCTGTCCATTTAGAAGC
>Ga0302292_1000506_pt1 | contig 27517 bp, 31 predicted proteins | sample III_Fen_N2_1_FD_194553 | JGI IMG/M metagenome (GOLD analysis project Ga0302292, IMG submission 194553) | Peat permafrost microbial communities from Stordalen Mire near Abisko, Sweden - III_Fen_N2_1 | ecosystem: Environmental > Terrestrial > Soil > Wetlands > Permafrost | place: Sweden: Abisko...
ATAAACATAATAGTAGCATCTGCAGCATCCCATCCCATACCAAACATATTTTGTTGAGAACTTGGTTCTACATCAGTAGGAGCTGCTGTAGATGTAGCCATACCGACAAATGCTCTTGCTGTAGTAGTTGCTACACCAGTAGCAGGACCCCATCTACATACATAAAAGAATCCACCATTACCAGCTGAATTACCTAGACCGTATGCATTAACCCCTGTTCTAAAACCTGCAACAGCTGTTGTTGCTGCTGTAGTAACTAAATAGTCTATTCTTTTCTTCCAAGTATGTGAATTAGTAGTGGCTACAGCAGCTGCTGTAGCCGTACCAGTAGCAGTCATTGTAGCTGCACCTATTACAGATAATGTGGTTGCATTAGGATTAGCTTGCCATAATGCTATACTATTTCTTCCTAGAAATGGTTGCAAAGATGTATCTATTCCAGATGGTCCAATTATAGCAGGTAATATTCTACCATTACCTACTGTACGCCCAAATAATGTTAATCCTCCCGCAGCTGGTGTAGCTGGAGTAGCTGTACCTACAGATACTAATCTTAAATTATTATTATCGATAAGAACATTAGTAGCTCCAGCAAATGCAGTTCCGGCATTATTATATTGTATTTGGCCTGTTGATCCTGCTGGTAATCCACCTGCTCCAGATGTTCCACTAGAACCAGATGAACCAGTTAATCCTGAACTTCCACTAGAACCAGCTGCTCCATTAGCTCCAGAACTACCTGATGTTCCACTAGAACCAGAACCACCTGTAACACCCGATGATCCACTAGAACCTGATGTTCCACTAGAACCTGATGTTCCACTTGTACCAGATGTTCCTCTAGTTCCTGAAGTGCCATTAATACCTGAAGTGCCAGATGCTCCACTACCTCCAGTAGATACAGATCCGTCAGCCATTAAATACTGAGTAGATAGTCCATTTACTTTAACAAATGTAGAACCTGTTACTGTTCTAGCTAATAAATCACGTCTATTTGCTATGTTACCATCATTATTTGCTACGACACCATCGAATAATTCTAAGACACCTGCTGCATTTCTTCTAAGACCAACGTCCGGAGTTGTTGTTATTGCATTATCTCCAACTGATGTTTGATTATACCATTGAAAGTATTTGTCTGCCGCCAATTGAAAAGTATTTGTATTTCCAGGCGTAAATGCGCAGTTATTACCGCCATCTGCCAGTTTATAACTATTCCCCAATTGAATTCTGTCATAGCCATGGCCGAAAACGTAATCACCATTATTGCTAATAAATTGAAACATTACATATTGACCAACATTACTATTTGAAAACTGTAATACTGGAAAATAGATAGTAAATGCAGTACCTGCTGCGAAATTTTGAGAAAAAGGATTATCTACTGTTATTGTTGTGTTATTAGTAAGATTCGTTATTGTTCTATATTCTGCTCCAATATATAACCTTGCCCCTATCAATTCCCATCCAAATTCAGTTGCACTATTTGTTACTGTTGTACCAGCTGTACTTATTGTACCTGAATATTTAGTTGCAGCTAAAGAGTGATAAATAACTGGTGAAATTACGTTAGCTTTTTCTTTTAATAAAGCATTTACTTCATCTTTTGTATTAACGTATAAGAAAGGATCAACATTGTCAACAATTTTATTGTATAACGTGTCAGCTACAGCTTGAGTTAATCCGCTAATACCAGATGAACCAGATGAACCGTTTATTCCGCTTGAACCAGAAGTTCCTGATGTAGCACTAGTTCCTGAAGTACCTCTAGTTCCTGAAGAACCACTTGAACCTGATGAGCCGTTTAATCCAGATGAACCTGATGAGCCGTTTAATCCACTTGTTCCTGATGTAGCACTAGAGCCTGATGAACCTGAAGCTCCATTTACACCAGATGAACCTGATGAGCCGTTTAATCCACTTGTTCCTGATGTAGCACTAGAGCCTGATGAACCATTAGCACCTGAAGTTCCTGATGTAGCACTAGAGCCTGATGAACCTGAAGCTCCATTTACACCAGACGAACCTGATGAACCATTTGCTCCGCTTGTTCCTGACGTGCCTGACGTAGCGCTAGAACCACTTGAACCTGAAGCTCCATTTACGCCAGACGAACCTGATGAACCTGAGGAACCTGAAGTTCCTGATGTAGCACTTGAACCACTTGAACCTGAAGCTCCATTTATACCAGAAGAGCCTGAAGTAGCACTTGAACCAGATGAACCCGAAGCTCCATTTATACCAGATGAACCGTTTAATCCACTTGTTCCTGATGTAGCGCTAGAACCAGTAGCACCATTTATACCAGATGAACCAGAACTACCTGATGAACCAGAAGTTGCGCTAGAACCTGACGATCCATTAACCCCTGAAGTTCCTGATGTAGCACTTGAACCACTTGAACCTGAAGCTCCATTTATACCAGACGAACCTGATGAACCAGAAGTAGCGCTCGTTCCCGAAGTTCCCGAAGTTCCTTTTGTTCCACTAGATCCACTTGAACCTGATGTAGCAGAAGAACCGCTAGTTCCATTTATGCCACTAGTTCCTGATGATCCAGAAGTTGCACTAGAACCTGATGTACCGGCGCTACCAGCAATACCTACCGACCCAGATAAATTTACATCCCATACTGAATATGTACCCGTCCCATCAATCGTATTAATTACCACGGATAATTGTCCAGTTCCCGAAATATAGTCAGAAACTTCACCATGCATACGATTAGTTACATCATAAGCAATTATAACTGTCTGTCCTATACTATAAGATAATCCAGTTTGAACAAATAATGTTCTATTTCCTGTTCCTATAATTAAAGTAGTATTAGATAATGTCGAATATTTATCGCCAGATAAACCGCTAGAACCTGACGATCCAGTTAAACCGCTAGAACCAGATGAACCAGAGGTTGCGCTAGAACCAGATGATCCTGTTAAACCACTAGAACCTGACGATCCAGTTAAACCGCTAGAACCAGATGAACCAGAGGTTGCGCTAGAACCTGAACTACCATTTACACCTGATGTTCCACTAGTACCTGACGTTCCACTAGTACCTGACGTTCCTTTAGTTCCTGAACTTCCACTAGAACCACTAACACCAGAAGTTCCTGATGAACCACTAACACCCGATGAACCCGATGATCCCGAAGTTGCGCTTGAACCAGATGTACCACTTGAACCAGATGTAGCACTAGAACCACTAGTTCCATTTACGCCTGATGTACCACTAGTAGAAACTATCGTCTTAAACCCTACTCTACCGTTATTGTCTGCTACTAAATATTTATTAGAATCAATGCTGTCTAATTTCTGAAAATCTACAGAAGCATCGAATATAACTCCAGCAGTTCCTGATGTGCCAGCTAATGCACTACCCGATGTACCGAAAATGCGAATAATGGGAGTTTTATAGCCATTATGGTCATCCATGAAAAACTGTATTTCTTGACCTTTAGTCATATTTCCAAGTAAAAGATTTTTACCTGTACTTACAATATATGCATCATTAGCTCCACCGAAACTGTTACTATCGTTGAATGTTGAGCTATTTATACCCATATCAATGAAATTATAGAGTTCAGTACCGTTATCTGCTGTTGCTACTACATCAGATGATGCAGAAGATTGATTATTATCGTTTTGTATGTTTAACTGAGCATAGCTATCTATTGTAGCTTTTCCGATGATGATATTATAACTTGTCTGTGTTGCATGATTAACAATAAGTCCAGCCGGTGCATTTGGATCACCTCCTAGCATGTTAATAGCAGTTTCACCGTTTGGATTTATAGATAAACGTGCATTAGCTAGTGCATCTGTTCCACCGCTAAAAAATAAAAGTCTTTGATTAGGAGTAGCATTACCGATTAATAAATTTGCACCCGTAGAATATAAATATGCATCATTAGCTCCACCGACATTTGCAGTATCTGAATAATTACTCGAATTTATACCTAAGTCGATAAAATTGAATGATGACATTCCGTTATCAGCAGTAGCTACAATATCAGAAGATGCTGATATTCCATTAGATGTGTTCTTAACTTCTAATTGCATGAAGTCATCTATACTTCCTTTGCCTTGTAAAATAGAATTAGAAGGAGTGAGTAGACTGTTATATACTGCTAATGAAGGTGGATTTAGAATATCGTCAGGAACACTAACAGGACCAACTATTCTATATTCTAATATTGGATCATCATAAAAATTAGAAGTCTTAACGGTAGTATTTTCGCCACTTGTTCCAGCTATTTTTAAAAGATAGCCTGATGTTCCATGAATAGAAACGCTTGTTCCAGATGAACCAGATGTAGCACTAGAACCACTAGTCCCATTAATACCTGATGAACCAGTAGAACCATTTATACCGCTTGTTCCTGAAGTTGCGCTAGAACCTGACGATCCATTAACGCCGGAAGTTCCTGATGTAGCACTAGAACCTGATGTTCCATGTGATCCAGTGGTTCCTGATGTACCAGATAGTCCACTAGAACCCATAGATCCATTTATACCGCTGGTTCCTGATGTTCCGTTAACTCCAGAAGTTCCTGATGAACCGTGTGATCCGTTTGTCCCTGAAGTACCAGATAGTCCACTAGAACCCATAGATCCATTTATACCACTAGTTCCATTAGACCCAGACGTACCAGATAGCCCACTACTTCCACTTGAACCAGATGTACCATCAAAACCGCTTACGTCAATAGATTGACCTAGTCCATTATACAATATCCCTTCAGTGCTTACTTGTACTAATGGAGCAAAGCTATCTTTTACGTATTGGTTCGTTAAATCATATTGTGGATTATAAGCCATTTATATTCGAGATTTTAATTCCTACTTTAGGAGTAAGTTCTTCAGCTTCGGTTATTTTTATATGATTGACTTTCTTTGCATTTACTGCAGTAAAATCTGATTCCCATGGACTGAAAATCATATCCTCAGCTATAATTTCAAGTTTTATTTTGCCCTTTTCGTACTCATCAAGAAAATTCATCTTTTTGAGTGGAATTTTACATTGACCAGTATTAGATATAGTACCTTCGAACATATATGTAAGTTCATTACCTTCTATGATAATTCTAGCTTTACTATTATCTAGATTTGCACCAGATATTTCTACATCACATTTAAACAACTCAGGTTTATCGCGATATATTTTATATCCTGACACTTCTTGTATAATTTCTGATTCAAAAACAGTCTTTGGTTCGACTGGTAAAGAACTTGCTTCAACTATCGGCTCAACTTCTTGATTCAGAATTTCTTCTTTTTCTTCAGATAAAATAGGAGCTGGCGCTTCTACTACTCTCTCTGTGATGGAAATTACATTTTCATCTTGACCAGGAAATAGCGTATATGAAGAAGGTTCTTTTTCTCTGAACTCTAAATAAGTTTGCATATAATTTTAATTATTTTTTCTATATATCTCTTTGTGATAAAGATATGTTAGTTACTTTTACATTGATTTTCACTGCCAAGATAGTCTTTTCAATTTCTTTGATAGTGATTACTGGCTTATTCTTATTCTTACGTTTAAGAAGTTGTTTATACGTGATGTCATTAACTTTACATGCTAATTCTACAAAACGTTCATATTCTTTGGGCGGCAGTTTTTCCTTTAGACGTTCAACTGGCGGTTTATACTTGGGTTCAGGAGGGAAGAAAAAATAAGGATCACCACCTCCTGAATTAGTTATTATTTCTTCAGCTTTGCATATAATGCCAACGTCATTCCATGTCTGTTCTAAATCACCCCATTTTTCATTAGTATCTTTCCATATCGTAAAGCATTTGGAAACTTCACTCCATTTCTGTTTAAGTTTTCCCCATACTTCACGTACTCCACTCCACTTTAAAAATTCCTTTTCTGTCGGCATATTTATGTTATTCTTATTATAGATACTACTGTATATTTATTACGTCAGCATATAAAAAGACCACGTTTTTCAACATGAGTATTTTGTTATATTTTTGTATAAATTATAAAAGGAAAATATGAAAAAAATAGTTTATTTCATTCTGCTTATCGGTATATTCAGTTGTTCTGACAACGATCGTAAAGATGACGGTTATAGAATGACGATACATGAGAATAAAAAATTCAAGGCGTCTAAACATGAAAGATGGGTACTTAAAGCTGATTTTACAGTAAATGGTTTCAATTATCAAATCATTGAAATAGATGGTCAAGAATATTTGTCAAGTAACTACGGTGGAATAACACCATTAAACAAAAATAAATGAAGTATATTATTTTAACAGCTGGATTTCCAGCATCTGGGAAATCCACAATCGTAGATTATTGCATATCTCAGGGTTATGAATCTTTATCTAGAGACGTAGAAGGCGGATCATTGCATGGTTTATCTATGAAGCTAGAGAAAAAACTTGAAGCTGGTGTTGACAAGATAGTATTAGATAATACATACATGACTCTTGAATCTCGAGCTGAAGTATTAGAAATCTGTAAGAAATATAATGCACGTGTAGTTTGTTATTATCTTACCACTTCTATTGAAGACTGTATGGTAAATGCAGTTTCTCGCATGATCCAACGTCACGGAAAACTTTTCGATAAAGCAGAAGATTATAAACTATCTAATGATGCGAATATGTTTCCTATTGCAGCTTTATACAGAGCAAAAAAGATTTTTGTGAAACCTACACTAGCTGAAGGATTCAATGAGATAAAAATAATCCCATTTGTAAGGAAACCGACTGGAAATACAGCAAAAGCAATCTTACTTGATTATGATGGAACACTAAGACATACAAAATCTGGCAATATCTATCCAACTGATCCGTCTGATATTGAAATCTTACCGAACAGAATCGAAAAATTAAAAGAATTACAATCTCAGGGATATATTCTACTAGGTGTTTCAAATCAGAGCGGCATAGCAAAAGGATTGTTATCGAGGGAAATGGCAGTAAAATGTTTCGAAAAAACGAATGAATTGCTTGGGCTGGATATCGATTACAGATTCTGTGGTCATTCTGTTCCGCCAATTACATGTTATTGTAGAAAACCGGGAGTGGGATTTGGCGTAGAATTCATTGAAAAATACAAGTTAGATCCAGCTCAATGTATCATGGTTGGAGATATGGGATCTGATAACACATTTGCTAAACGTTGTGGATTCAAATTTGTAGAAGCAGAACAATTCTTTAAAAAGTAAAATTATGCATAGTCATATCTATGGACCACGTGGTTATTTTGGTAAAACATTAGATGAAGCTACAAATGTCAAAGTTGACGAGTTGAATAAAATTATAGATGAATATAATTCAAATCTAAACTCGTTTGATACTAAAGAGGAAACAGAACAATTCATAAATTCTATAAATGAGCGATTACATACAATAATCAAAAGCATAGAATGATATTTGCAGAATAGAGGAAAAATTATGTCGAATAAGTTTGGGTTTTAATATATAAAGAAAACGAAACTTATTAATGATTATCGATAATGAAGGATTTACATGGGATCACGATGATTACTATGAAATAGATACAGATAAAAAAACAGTTCTTGTTCAATATTCATTTGATAGTCCAAATGACCCAATTGAGGACATAGATGGTAATGAGGTTACTCCTAGAGAGTGGACAGAAAAAGTTAAACAGGGTAAGAATCAAACAGTAATAAATGAATTAGAACATTTTTTACGAGAACATGATTTTACTATTGATTACACTGTAGATATCGAACATACTCTCTATAACACGCTCATTTTTCATCTAAAGACTTTTAAGGGAATACCTAAAGAAATGGTAGATGATTGGATTACTTCAAAACGTGATTTAGAAGACTATAAGAAATTTTACAGAGGTAAAATTTTATCAAAGAAGTTCGGTTTTTAAAAATAAATTTTCGATATGATAATTAAATCTACTGGTGAAAAAGACAATGACTCTTTTGAAATAAATACTGATGAACGATATGTTGAAATGACATTAGTATTTCCCGATAAAGATCCAAATACTGTTGTCTTATGGAGATCTGCTGACTCGGAACAAGTTACAGCTGCCGAATGGACAAAATCAGTACTAAATAACGATAATGACGTAGGTTTAGAAGATCTGATCGCCTTTTTAGAAGATAATGAATTTATTATTGACTGGAAAAGAAAACCACAACTTCTTGCATACGATAAAATAAAGTTCTATATCAAGACATTTAAGGGTATACCTAAAGATATGGTACAAGATTGGTTAGTGTCAGAACTTGATCTACGACTCTATAAAAACAAGTATAGAGGTAAAATATTGTCGAATAAGTTCGGTTTTTAAAGAAAAAAGTATACACCCTCTAATATATAATCAAATTAATTATTACACAATTTTTTCTTGTCAAAGAACTTTTGTTATATTAATCTATAATAATCAAATCAACAATAAATTTACAAATCATGAAAACTTTCTCTACTACAACAATGACAACAGGAACCGGCTTCGGAACAGAAGAGGGTATGGAGTTCATGACGTAAAAGAGACTAGAAAATATAGAAAAAGGCTGGTCTTATTGTTTAAGACCAGCCTTTTTTATTTTATCTGGCGAGATAGCTCAGTTGGTCAGAGCACCGGATTCATAACCCGGAGGTCAGGGGATCGTAGCCCCTTCTCGCTACAAACACTACGTTCATCTAGCGGTCAAGGATACAAGACTTTCAATCTTGTCACACGGATTCAAATTCCGTACGTAGTACCATGCCAGTATAGCTCAATTGGTAGAGCACCTGTTCTGTAATCAGGGGGTTGCGGGTTCGATGCCTGTTACTGGCTCCAATAAATGCCCGGTTCATCTAGCGGTCAAGGATACAAGACTTTCAATCTTGTCACACGGATTCAAATTCCGTACCGGGTACAGAAAATGCAGTAGTCGCCTAGTGGTCGATGGCGCCAGATTTCCAATCTGGAAAGAGAAATCACACCGAGGGTTCGAATCCCTTTTACTGCTCAATCTGTTAAAGTTCAGACAAAAAACTTAATGCGCTTAAAGCATTGATGGTAATGCGCTAGATTTGTAATCTTGAGAGCTCGGTTCGATCCCGGGTAGGCGCTCCACTTGCTCCGTTCGAATAGTTGGCCTAATTCGTCAGATTTTCATTCTGGAAACCATGGGTTCGAATCCCATACGGAGTACATCACGCTTCTATAGCTCAGTTGGCAGAGCACTTGTTTAGTAATCAAGAGGTCATCGGTTCGATCCCGATCAGGAGCTCCAAATGTATCATTAATTTAATATGCACGAATAAATTTATACGATTTATGTCATATAAAGAATAAAATGAAAGTAATCGTTTTATTAATGTGTATATTATGCATATCTTGTACTACTACAAGATCTGTTTCATCAGTAGAAATAATGAACAAATCTGTGATTGAAGGTTTCGGTCATAAAAAGAACATGTATTTAATCAAAGAAAATGGAAAATAAAAAGTTTTTAGTAAATTCGGAAGAAACTGGTAGACAAATAGTCATATCCCTCAGAACAAAGAGAAAATACTACATAGAATCAATATCTGATAGCAAAAGACCTGCAGATTGGGGCGATCTAAATCCTGTTACAAAGAAAGTAGAAGGAAGTTACGGCTCTAAATATACAGGTGCTATAACAGAATCAGAATCTTTGATCACTACTGAAAATGGTTTTAGTAATATTGAAACGATCAAAGGTGGAAGTCCATATTCTATAATTGAACAAATGGATGCAAAATATCCAGATGCTATATGATCGTACTATCTATTATTCTTATTTGTATTTCGGGTATCGCAAAGTCAATATGTGATACATCTGAAAGTACATTTAAGAATAGTAAATTGAAATCATTAAGTCCTTTTTTCTGGAACAAGCATACTAGTAGTTCAAATAAATGGAAAAATGGTAATCCATCAGATGGAGAAAAATTCATAGGAAGCTCAACGATATTTGTATTTTTAACGGATGCTTGGCATTTATTCGATCTTATAAATATAGTAATGATCTTTTGTTCAATATCATTATCATACTCTGTAATATTCACTGGAGTTCTTTTCGTTATACGTCAGATATCTTTTGAAATCTCTTATAGGTTTCTTAATAACTAAAAATGCTCGATTCGTCTATCGGTTAGGACGTTAGGTTTTCATCCTAGAAAGAGGGGTTCGATTCCCCTATCGAGTACCGCAGACAGTTTTGTTCTTTCTGAGCATGATATAAAGAAAGAAGAATTAGAATCATATCTATCGTAAGGATGGATACGAGGTAGAAAAAGAAAAAAATCACTTACTAATTAAATTGAGTATGGTAGAAATAATGGATGAAGTAAAGTACACTTTAGAACAAGCTGTAAAGCATGGATTAGAAGTGGAAGTTATGAGTACGGCACTACAAGCTGTCAGTGAAGGAACAGATATAATGGAAGCATTGTCTGGAGCTTTACAAGAATGGGATATCTAATATGTCAAGAACACACAGACATAAAATTCTTGGAAAATGGAATAATGGACTAATAGATCGAAATGATGTACCTATTAACATTAGAAAATTCTGGAAGAGAATAAACTGGGACATTGGTGAGTTCAAAGCATTAAGATTAAAGAAGATGGAACAAATTATAGATACACAAAATGAAAAAGAAATTTGATATGCTTTAAGTTAAAATAACTTAAAGATGAGCAAAAACAATCAAATTAGAAACATTACAAGTACTTTAACTGATAATCACAGTTATAGAGTCATTTTTATTCGTGTTAAATATCCGCTTTATTGGGATGAGGGTTATGACAGCCATCACTCTAAAGAACAAAGACATAAAATGACTAGAAATTGGAAAAAGAGAGAAGTTACACATGTTCAATATAGAATGTATAGAACGTGGAAACATAATCGCTCTAATCAATGGAAATTGCCCTGATAACAGGTTGAAAAGCAGTCAGCAATTTAAAAAGACTGCTTCATGCGATAGTAGCTCAATTGGTAGAGTACGACGTTGCCAACGTCGGGGTTGCCGGATCGTTCCCGGTCTATCGCTCAATTCTTATAGTAAAGCTTAAAAAGCCAATCCAGGTAGCTGTGTAACAGTGGGAGCACATAAAGTAAGAAATACGCAGGTGTAGCACAGCGGCTAGTGCACTAGACTTCCACTCTTGGGATGTGAGTTCGACTCTCATCACCTGCTCCGGACAGTTTTGTTCCTTGACATTTTGATATATACTAAAACTATACTTCATTATGCCAAGAAAACAACACAGTCATCATTACATCTACAAAACGACATGTAAAGTTACTAACCGATACTATATCGGTATGCATTCTACATCAAATCTTGAAGATGAATATATCGGTTCGGGGAAACGTCTTTGGAACTCTATTAGGAAACATGGTTTAGAAAACCATACGAAAGAAATTCTCGAGTTTCTTGAAGATCGAAATGCTTTGAAAGCAAGAGAAAAGGAACTCGTAAATGAAGAACTTTTGAAAGATAAGCAATGCATGAATCTAGCAATTGGTGGTGAAGGAGGATTTATAAATAAGGAAGCTGCTAGAGCCGGTGCATTAGCGATGAACAAGAAAACTTGGGCCGATCCAGAATTTAGAAAACGACAAACTTATGATACATCTGAACTGAATAAGAAATTATACAGAGAAGGTAAGAAACAACCCATATCTAAACATTTTACGTGGAAAGATAAGAAAATGTCAACTGATCACATCGAATCAATAAGAATATCTAATCTGGGAAAACAATCAGGAGAAAAAAATTCGCAATTCGGTAAATGTTGGATATTTAATGATGTCACATCACGATCTATTGACAAGATAAATCTTTCAGAATATCTGAAATTGGGTTGGAAAAAGGGCAGAAAATTTAATTTTACATTAAAGTGACACAAAGGCTAACTAACGTTAGCCTTTTGCTATGTGTAATATATAGTAAAATTAAAATTTTACGATGTACAAAATAAAACTTAGAGGTGATACAAAAGCTCGATGGGAATCAGCAAATCCTGTATTAGCTCTCCGTGAAGTTGGACTAGAAACAGATACTAAAAAACTAAAAATTGGTGATGGTATAAGTGTTTATTCAGCTTTAATGTATGCAGGTGGAAATATACAAAGCTTAGTAGAAGGAGAAGGAATAACTATTGATTATACAGATCCAGCTAACCCAATCATAAGTTCTACTGGAGGCGGAGGTGGTGTAGTATATGATGTCTATGATGATGTATTCATAGAAACAAATACTATTCCGCTGAAAATAAATGACGTAAAAATCCTACGAAAAATACGAGATACCAATCCTGGCTCTCAGTTAGATACAATCTTTAATGAAGATTTAGATCCATATACTGCATGGTTTGATACAAATTCTCAAAGAGGTGCATTATTCGGAAGCCACCCGGATTTTAATGATGTAATGAGCAACATTGGATTAGATATACCCACACAAATAGACCCTTACAGATGTTATTTTATTGCATTTCAAGATTGTGGATTGACTACATTGAATATTACGCCCATCAGTGGATATAGAGGGCTAGAAAACCTCTTATACTTAAAGTGTGAGCTTAATAGCTTAACAACGCTTGATTTGACTACTGCTATAAAATTAGAATCTGTATATTGTAATTCTGGCGGTAGTTTAAGCACTCTATTGCTTCCACCCTCTATAATTAATGTAATATGTTACGGTAACAGTATCGAATCTTTAGATTTTGCACATTTAGATAATCTTGACCGTGTAGAATGTAATAGTAATATGATGCTTTCATTATCTGGCATACATGGAAATATTTCATATCTAGCTTGTCAAGGCAATGGTATTCATACACTAGATTTACAGCTAAGTAATTTATCTTATTTAGATTGTAGTTCTAATGTAATGTCTTCATTAAATTTAAGTGGTTTGCCGAGCTTGGAGTCATTAAACTGTAGCGATAACATATTGACTAATATTAACGTCTCAACGTTATCTAGTTTATCGTATCTTAATTGTGGAAATAATAATCTAACGAGTATAGATATATCTGGCATGGCTAACATGGACAATTTAGTCTGTGATAATAATGCTTTAACTCAAATATCATTGGTTGGCGCATATAACTTAAGATCATTATCGTGTTCGCATAATAATTTATCGGCTTCTTTCAGTTCTTTAATATCTGAGGTGACCAAACTTGAATATTCACGATTTTACTGGATAAACTGTGCATATAATAATCTAGTTTCAATTGACATTAGCGCCTCTAGAGTATATGACTTTCATTTAGATTGTTCTCATAATCAACTCACAAATATTATTATATCTGCTGCGACATTTGGTTTATATTGTTCATACAATAATTTGACTTCATTAAGCTTTTCATATTTAGTAAACAGCGGATTATATTTCCTTGATTGTTCGTTTAATCAATTAGACACTTTAGATTTACGTAAATCTACTGGTGGCAATATTCAAAATGTTATAGCAAATGATAATCTATTAACGTACGTATACCGCAATAATGGATATATGGCGGTGATGAATTATCGAAATAACCATTTGACTGTTATAGATGCTAGAGGTGTTACGCCTTGGCAAATGAGCTATAATTTTCAAAATAATTATCTGCCACCTGCTGAAGTTACTAGATTAACTAATATGGGATTCAATTCGTATTTTATAAATCCTCAAATAGCACCATAAAATTTATACACATGAATAAGATAACTGATATTGAAATAATAGAAGAAATAAACATGGCACTTAATGAAAAGAGAGTGCCTAAGATTATACATAGACTATTACTATATGATACTGAGATACCTTCTGCCGTAATAGATACAGTAGAACGATTCGAAAAAATAAATGCTGATTTTTTCCATGTATTATGGAAAGAAGAAGATGTAAGAAGAATACTTACACCTGATGAATTAGAGATGTATTCGTCATATACTAAAAATATACAGAGAGCAGATTTTGCTCGCTATATTGTCATAAAACATGTAGGAGGAATTTATGTAGATTTAGATGTAGAATCTAATCTACCGTTCATGTCATTTTATAATATTTACAAATCTGACGATTTATTTTTTATAGAAAATGAGAGAACATTAGAACAGATAGAATCAAGTAAAAAATATCGTATTCGAAATAATATAGGTGAGTCTAAAACTCGTATAGCAAACTGTGTATTAATGGGATTAAAAAATTCCAAGAATTATAAAGATATTTTAGATTTATGTTCTGCTAGACATACATTAGATATTTTAGAACCGTATGATATAATCTATACTACTGGACCTGATGTAGTAACAACAGTTATAAATAAAAAACCTTTAGTCAAAAAAATATCTAGGTTCGATTCAGATAGACACTTCTTTCATAGATGTGTTGGACATTGGAGAGAAAATAATACAATAATATGAGTCAGATAGAACAAACAAAAAAACTTCAACCTAAAATATTCTTAAATGTAACTACTGATTTATCTGATGGATTCAGTAAAGCAGATGGTTATTCTATAGGTCAAGTTATTCACTTTAATGACACCGGCGATGAATACATTCATATAGATGAAGGAAGTAATTGGAGAATCAGCAATTTATGGGATGAAAATATAGTCACCACGTCTATTGAACGTAGATATGGGTTACTCTATAACGGTCATGCTGTAAGTACTAACATATTGGCGCCTATAGGGTGGCATGTACCAAGTGTAAGTGAATTTTATACATTATTATCTACGATAGGCTATGACGGAGATAGATTAAAAGAAGTTGGCACAAAATATTGGGCTAATCCAAATACTGGCACAAATTCTACTGGGTTTTCAGCTAGAGGTGGTGGAAATAGAAGAACATTCTATGCAGATTATTCAAATATAAACACCAACGGTTTTTTCTGGTCATATAGTCCTGATTATCCTGATAACTCATCATACCTATATTTGCAGTATAATACATCTTCTGTGTATATAAGTTCATCTACTAAAAATGACGGTATGTCTGTTAGATGCATCAGAGATATGGGAAATACTGCAACAACTGCAACAGATTATGATGGCAACGTATATCAATCGGTTACAATAGGAACACAGACATGGTTAACTGAAAACCTTTTTTCTACTCATTATAATGACGGAACACTAATTGGATCTGAATGGAGTGCTAATAGTGCTAATAGAATAGGTGCATGTTCAGCATATAATAATCTATCATCTAATATTTCAGGTGAAGTTATAATCACTGATCTTACACATATAAAACCGAAAAATAATAAGAAGATTCATGCTTCTTCAATAGATGGCTTATCATCTGAAATTTACATAGGAGATACACCACCAATCGATCCATCCGTTAAGTTATGGGTAGACACATCATCTACGCCTGTTATACCCGGATAATGAATAAAAAAAAATCATAATGGCAAAACTAAAATTTAAAGATATAGATAATAATTGGGTAGAGCTGGGAGGAATACAAGATATTACATACCAGGCACTTTATTCGCTATATGATCAAGCATTATTTGAACCTAACGCAACATATAGGATAACTGATTACGAATCGGTGCATATAATTCCCAATACTGGTTATATGGGAGGAGAATTGTATCATCCAGGCGTTGAGCCTTTATTAGTTACAGCAATAGATAATGCATCTTTATCACCTATAGCATATTCACCAAGCTATCCACAAGATATTATTTATTATTCAATAGATAATGATCAGAATAAGGTACAAGGATGCGAATACGGGTATATATCGAGAAGAATTGACACAATTCAGTATAATGACATTCCTTTTGATTTTAGAAATGTCGTATTTAGAAGATGGAAAATAAATGTTACTAACGTCTGGGATGTAAATAGTATTTATAATGTTGGTGATGTAGTAGTTGATAATGGTAACACGATTTACATCTGTCTAAGATATACTTACGATAATGCGAATGCTACATATATTAATCAAAATCTATTTGACTTAGCATTTTGGCATCCATTCATATGGCCAAATTATACATATGCGAGCTCAGAAAGAGAAGGCTTATACGCAGCTTCTATTACTGTTCCCGTTGATCCAAATGATTACCAAGATTTTCAATTATGGTCGGAACCACAGTTCTATAGTTCAGCGTTCTCCAATTCTATAGCACAGAGTAATGATGAGCTAAACATATTAGAATCGCAAAATAATGTAATTTTCGGGTATGGATTTTCGAATAATAAGATCCTATCTGGGTTTTCATTGAATTCTATAGATCAGTATTTTCGTCAAAATATTATACATAATGGATGTGAGAGAAATTATATAGGACCATACTGCGAGCATAACATACTTCACAACAATTTTTCGGCGAATTATTGCGGACGCTCATTTAGTGGAAATATAGTTGAATATTCATGTTATCGAAATGTATTTACTGATAACGTAACTGAAAATACAATTGGGCCAGAAATGAATAGTTGTTTTTTAGGTGACGGTTTTTCATTGAATACAATACACTATAATTTTAACGACAACAATGTAGGGATAAACTTTACACAGAATATAGTAGGTTATCAATTTAACAGTAATCATATCGGGGATAATTTTCAAAATAATGTCATTGGATCAGGCTTTGAAGGTAATACTGTAAAAGATGATTGTCAGTATAATAGAATTGGGAATAGATGTGTCAATAATATGATAAACAACCAATGTAAAAATAATGAGATATCGGATGAGATGGGTCAAAACAATATAGAAGACCAATTACAGTCCAATAAGATCGGTACATATTTTCAGCATAATAATATTGGTACGTACATGGCATTTAACTCTATAGGAGATTTTATCAATAATTCAACAAGCGGATATGATTTCTATAACAATATAGTTGATAGTTACGCGTCATTTCATACCGGAGAACAGTGTACATATAATCATTTCAAGTTTGGTAGTCATATTACAGTGGGTGATTATTTCACACGTAATACAGTTGAAAAGGATGTTAACACAAATATAATTGATTGGTATTATGTGTATAATGGTAACGGTAATAATGAAATTGGAAAAAACAGAGTACTTTTCATGAATGATAATGATCAAGTACAATTACAATATACAGATAAATATAGTAACACAGTCATATTAAATGATACAGAAGCTAAAATAAACCCAATACCAGTAACATAATGAAAAAGATACAAGGAAAAATATTCATAGATATTCAAGATGGTCCACTGCCTGGCGGACCAAGCTATGACATAGAAACATATGACATAGGTCAAGTTATTCACTTTAATGATACTGGTAATGAATTCTATCATAAAACTGATGGAGTTTGGGAACAACTTGGAGGTAATGGAGATACTGTGCCAGTTATACAGTGGATTTCAGCAGGTCCTTATCAAATTTTACCGACTGATGACATAGTAGTAGCACCAAACGCCGATAATAATCTAACTTTACCAGATACTCCTATTGATGAGAAACCGATTATCATCAAGAATTTATCTAATGCTGAATTAACTGTTACATCTACTAGTATAACTATCGATAATACACTGTCAGCATTTATTATACCTGCAAAAAGTGCAGTAACAATTGCATATTTCGCAGCGGGTACGAATTGGGTAATAGAATCAGATTATACTATAATACCGACTGTGGACAACCTGACTATTACTAATCTTAATGGCTACGGATTATCAGATTATCAAGTATTGGAAACTGACGATATAATCTTAAGCAACGGTAATGCAGTAGGTGTGCTTTTACCTAACACATTTGCTAATGGTAAAGAAATAACCGTTAAAAATCTTGGAACTACTGTAACAGGTGTTGTAGCAAATGGATTAAGTGTAGGTATAGATCTAGTTGAATTACCATATGAACTAGACGCTATGCAATCTATAACGCTAGTCTTCGATAGTACTAGTCATCATTGGTACATTTTATCTAAATATGCTCTGCCTGTGTCACAGAATAAAGTCATTAAATATTTAATGCCAGGAGATTATACTGTCCTAGAATCTGATGACGTAATACTTATCGGTAATTTAGTAGAGAACATTTATTTACCTACTGTGGGTAATCCAAATAAACAGTACGTTATAAAAAACTTAATAGATGTATCTACTAATATAAGCATAATAGGTGGAGCTAAGTTTGATGAACCGACATTTGGAAGAACAATTTACAGATTAGATCGTTTTGAATCTGTTTCATTTTTCTATAATGCTACATTTGCAAATTGGTCTCCAGTTTCTAGCTTTATATGGAAAGATCCAGTAATAAAAATATTCACTGATACAAATCTATACGATTTACAATATTACTTTGATATCGTAATAGCTAATGGTGCTTCAGTAAATTTTAACCTTCCTACTACATCTTTAGTTATTGATGGAAAACAGATAACGATAAAGAATGTCGGATCTACTGATACGACAATTCATCCTTTTCTAAATGAAATGAGTATCGAGAATATGGGATTAAATGTTCCATATATACTGGGAATTGGTAATAGCATAACATTAGTAGCAAATAAAACTGCTAATAGATGGGAAATCGTAAATTTGCAAGTGGCAGGTACACCATTGACTCTAGAAAATGCTAACACTTTATATAATAAAGTTGCAGATAATACTGATCCGTTTCTTACTTTTAATACGAAAGATGAAGTAAATGCATTACTTAAAGCAAAAGCCGCTGACATATCGCCAATCATTTATCATTCTTTACTTGCTGATAAATACATTGGTACTATAAGCACTAGCGGAACAACTGTTACAAATAATACAGAAGAATTTGATTGGGATATATTGAACGCTAGAATTTACATAGGTGCAGAATTCAGAACTGTTACTAATTTAACTGACCATTTTAATGTAACTGTGGATAATCCATTTTCCCAAGATTTTCCTGCTGGTACACCTTTTACTGTATCACAGGTAGCATTACAATTTTCTAATGCTTCTACTGGTCCATATGCTTCATTTGAGTTTAAGAATAAAAATGGCGGATTAATTTTTGGCCAGTCATATGATAGAGTAACTGTAGGAGACTATAAATTAGGAGACGGTAATAATAACTGTGCATTTACTCCAGGTAGTTCTAATGCTTTTCAATTTGCAGCTGAGAAATTTATACAATGGTATAGTGCTACATCAGCTGGAGATAATGCATTAGCTTCTACTGCGGACATCGGATTACGTAGAAATGCGGCTGGAGTATTAGAAGTATTTGATGGTGTAACAAGTAATAATGATGGGCTATTAGCAAATAGAAGAGATTTGCTCGTAAGAACGGCGGCGGCATCTAATATAAATCTGTCTACTGTACAAGAAACTGTCACTGGTAGTACAGGTGGTGATATGGTATGTTCTATGCCATTTATGGGAGCAACTTATAAAAAGATCGTTATTTACGTTAATAGTTTAAGTGGTGTTGGAGCATATTTATACCCTATGTCATTTACTTATGTACCAGCAATGTCTGGTACACCAGAAATCGTAGCTTTAGCTACGCCTGGAACTGATGCAGTAGCTGTAACCGCAGCTGGTGAATCAGGTTTCTTAATATTAGAAGGATTTTAATATGGTTGCATACGCTATAAATAATAAAGAATTGAAGTGGAACTTAAAGACTAGTTCCGCTCCAATTAAACTTGATTCAGCTACTAATGTTACAATTAGTAATTTGTCTATGAGTACTACGCCTAAACATGGCATACATTTAACTAATTCGAGTAACATAATCATTGAAGGATGCAGGTTCTATAATCTAAATGGATGTGCAGTATATCTAGAAAACTGTACAAATATTACTATTCGTCATTGCACAATGGAAAAAGTAGACGGAGGAGTACTAGCAGATGGATGTTCAGGTATAAAAGTATTATATTGTGACGCCAAGAATATAAGTAGAGATGCTGCACATGGAAGTGCCAGAGGACAAATTGTACAGTTTGCGAGAGTAACAGGAGACGGTAATCAGATTTCTTACAATACTCTCGATAATCAACTAGGATATAGTGCACCAGAAGATGCAATAAATTTATATGACTGTAGCGGAACAATCGCTAGTCCCATTCTAGTATCTTATAATAAGATTCGAGGTGGTGGCCCTTCTACATCAGGAGGTGGCATAATGACTGGAGATATAAATGGCTCGTATATAACAGTAGATAATAATATCTTGGTAAACCCTGGACAATATGGAATTACTATTGCATCTGGTCACGATATTATAATAACTAATAACGTTATTTTTTCTAAACGAACTGCAGTAAGTAATATCGGTCTTTCTGCGTATTTTCAATATCCTTCTTCACCTCATTATGGATGTACAATTGCTAATAATAGAGTAAAATGGACAGCTTTCTGGGGACCTAGAAATGATTTAGCGAATGATGGAAATTTTGGTACTATAACGGGATGGGACACTAACATATCTGATGAAACTCTAGACGAGAGTATTTTACCCGCTGTATTATTCGGATTAAATGCAACAAATTAGTTTCATTTGTATAGTTTTTTGTTATTTTAAAATATAAGAAAATTAAGCTATGAATATGAATTTAATAGATAGAATTGATACATTCATCAAGGAATCAACACCTGATACAATTTTAGCAAGTTGTATTGCATTTGGTTGTGAAGTTGAAGATATCGAAGATACTGTGAATTCAAATTCGATAGATGAAAATATTTGAATCATTCCTCAGAGAGGATCAAGTTCTGATACTAATATCCTGGTGATCAGAATCGTTTATAGTTTACTATAACTGCATAGAAAGTCCGGCCAAAACAAAAATTTCTATGAAACTTCAAGAGTAGTGGATATGAGAAGTTTGGAATGATTCATTAAATTGTCCTTTGGTTCAGTTGGTTAGAGCGCTTTTATGACATGAAAGAGATCATGAGTTCGAATCTCATAAGGACAACACAAATGCCGCGGTGCTGCAGAGGAAAGACAGTGAGGAAACAAGCCAAGAGCACGCAATAATGATAACGCAACGTAGATTCGAATCCTACCCTCGGCTCAATAAATATTTACTATGAAATTTACAAAAGAATTTAATGAAGCTTGCAGAAGAAGAGGAGAAATGTTTCGCAGATTTCCAGTTTCTGATTGGCATCAAATAATAGCATTTGAACGAATAGTAAATAATTACATGAAAATGCTTAGAATTTTAGAACAAGACAAAATAAAAAAGGATGAAGAAGCAAAGAACGCGACGTGACCACATTGTCGATCAAGTCAAAGCTGCTAGAAAACAGAGCAGGGAAGAAGAAATAAAGCTTCATGGCAAGCTAATTACTTACACAAAAGTTGTGAAATCAAAAAAACTTTACGATAGAAAAAGGTTCTCCAAAGGGGAACCTTTGTTATTTTTACAAAAAATTGCATAATTTTTAAATTTAATTCACATGAAAAAAACTTTATTATTGACTGTATTATGCTCACTATTATTAGTTAGTTGTAATACTGTGGTAGTGTTAACACTTTCCGACGTATTTCGTTTAGGTCTTATTAGCTTGGTAGTATTATTTGTACTAGGTTTGCTCCTCTATAATTTTTTCAAGTCTAAAAAATGATAATCATCGAGGCCGAACAGGTGCTTCGGTGGTGTGTCAAAAGTTCTGTACAAGATTTTTTTTCTTATAGAGAACTAAATGAGATCCGTGAGGTTGCAGAGCTCGAAAGACCAGACGTATACATTGACGTGTCTAGAGGATCTGTACATGATTTTGGTTGTCGTTATATGGATTCAGTTGAAATAACGATCTTGGGCATAAAAATTGACAGAGAAAAATTCTGTACAGATAGTGTAATGAACAGACCCGATATATTTTCAGAGTACTTCAAAGACACGAAATCTTTTCAAATATTTTAGCTCTGACGTTTTCCTTTATGAAATATTTTGTTATATTTACCCTCAATTTATTTATTCAAATACGAAATTATAATTATTCATTCTAAATCCACTCAAAATGGCAGAAAAAGAAAAAGAAGGCGAAGTAGTCGCTCAAGAAGGAGCATTTAAAGCTTCATTACAGAGAAATAACAAGCAAATCCGCGAGGATAGAGCTTTGTCAATCACTGAAGACGCGCAAATGTTATTCAAACGCAAAATTGAAGACTTATCAGTTTCAGTTAAACGTATGAAACGCGACCGTGAAAGCATGCTTGACTTATCTCCGGAAAACACCACAACTTTGAAAATGGCCTCTGATTTTGACGCAGAAGGTTTCGTTACCAAAGATATCGAACTCGGTGTTAAAATTCGTAACGCTGAAATCACATTAGAAATTGCAACTGAACGTTACAACTTCTTATTTGGAACTATCTAATGGGAGGCGGAGGATATTCATCTTACAGTAGAAGCATTCGTGAGGAAGAACGTGGATATAAGTCCAAGTCTACTCACGAAATCTTCACTCAACGTAGCATAAATAATGCTATGAATCCTTGTGGTATTACATTAAGAGAATCTTGCGATTCTGCTGAACACCCTGAAAGCTTAGCAATTATTATTGCATTAGATGTTACAGGTTCTATGGGTTCAGTACCACATTTCTTAGTAAAAGAAGGATTACCGAAGATTATGACCAGCATAATTCAAGCTGGTATTGCACATCCACAAGTCTTATTCTTAGCTATTGGCGATCATGAATATGATAGTTCACCACTTCAAGTCGGTCAATTCGAATCTAGTGATGAATTATTAGATAAATGGCTTACCGATGTATTTTTAGAAGGTGGTGGTGGATCAAATTACGGTGAAAGCTACTCATTAGCACATTTTTTCGCCGGAAATTACACATCGATCGACTGTTTCAAGAACAGAGGTCAAAAAGGAATTTTATTTACTATTGGTGATGAACCTACTTTGCGAGATTATCCTGCATCTTCATTAAAGAAGATCATGGGTGACGGTCAATATAGTTCAATGTCTTCAGCTGCTCTTTTAGAACAAGCTCAAAAGACATGGGATTGCTATCACATTCACGTTAAATCGACTGGTGCTGGTGGAAGACAAACTACAATTGACGGTTGGAAACAACTTATGGGTGACAATTGTATTATTGCTGAACGCAGAGAAGATGTAGCTTCTGCTATATCGCAGACTATTGTTTCTGCTGTGAAGCCTACAAATACACAGACTCAATCACAAACTCAAGGAGTAAAAATTAACCAAGAGGTTACTCCAATTGATCCAGAAATGAATTTATTATGAGAAAACATAATACGGTAATAGGATTGGGATTCGGAGATGAAGGAAAAGGTTTAATGACCGATTTCCTTTGTCAACGCTTTCCTTATGCTTTAGTAACGAGATTTTCAGGTGGACAACAAGCCGGTCATACTGTAACCACAGAAGACGCTAAGCATGTTTTTTCTAACTTAGGGTCTGGAACATTACGTGGAAACCCTACGTATTGGTCTAAATTCTGCACTTTCGATCCAGTAGGATTTCTTAATGAGATAACCATCATCAAAGAGAAACTTAAACGTAGCATGCCTACTATTTGGATCGATGCACTTTCTCCTATAACTACACCGTATGAAATTTTGCATAACAGAAAAAATGATGTATCAAATGGAACATGTGGAGTAGGAGTAGGATCTACAATAAAAAGAGAAGAAGAAATGTATTCTCTTACATTTGGAGATATCTATTTTGAAGATATTTTTTCTATAAAACTTCAGATGCTTGCTACTCATTATCCCGAACTAAAAGATCGTGTAGACCTATCGGATTTTCTTGATGCGGTGAAGCAGATAAAGAACTTAGAATTCGTTAAAGTTACTGATGGGGTTCCTGAATTAGGGTATTACATATTTGAAAGTTCACAAGGATTGATGTTAGATCAAAATATTGGCTTCTTTCCGCATGTAACAAGATCGAATACTGACATAACTAACATTAAAAAGTTGGATATGTCAGTAGGAGATATCTGGTTCGTAACTAGAGCATATCAGACTAGACATGGAAATGGTCCCATGACAACTGAACATATTCCTCATAATATCTTACTTGATCCAGAAGAAACTAACTTTTCTAATGAGTATCAAGGAGCATTTAGAAGAGGTATTTTAGATGTATCACTATTAGAATACGCTATTAAGAAAAACCCAAACTTGTATGCATATAAGTACAAGAGCCGATTCAATCTTACTATTACATGTCTTGATCATATTGAAAATGAATGGAAATTCTTATATGAAGGTAAAGTACATGAATTTAAAAATGAAAAGGAATTTGTTTGTGCAATAGGCCGAATCTTAGAGATTCGTAATGTACATTTAAGTAGATGTAACCGTTCAGATAAATTGGAAAAATTGGAACTTGATCCATGTGATGTATGTCACTATATATCTTCTACAAAAGATTTTTACTTTCATGAATCACTATCCAAATGAAATAACTGTTTGTTTCAATTCTTTAGATAAAAATAAGGCAATAGATCAGAGTAATTCTATACATTCTGATCTATTGCCTTTCTGTATAAATAATTACTTCGTTTCTGATAGAACTAATAAACTATCAACTTCATTTTCGCAGATGATAAACGATTCATTATGTGATATCGAAACCGAGTATATTATATTCCTTAATCCTAAAGTAATCATAACAACAGATGATATCGAGTATATCGTCGATAGGTTATGTAATGGTTATTGTTTAGTTGCATTATATAGCTTAGGTTTCTTCGGATGTACAAAAGAGCTGTTCAGACATATCGGTATGTTAGATGAAACATTCATAGGCGGAGAATTTGAAGATGACGACTTGGCTCTACGATTGAAAATATTCGGTAGGAAATTCATTTGGCATCAACTTATAGAAAGCTATAGAATATCGCCTTCATATTCACCAATAGAACGTGGTTCATCATATACAGTCTTCTGGAATAAATGGAGGCAAGACAATAATAATCACTACTACATTCCTGAATATCATAAATATCGTGGCATAAATGGTGACCAACATACTGACATATCTAACTCGTGGATAAAAGGAGAATCAGAAGGTTCTGGACTTATTTATGATATGCGAGTAAACAACTCTATAATATGCCACGATATAAAAAGCATAAAGTATAAGATTTGTAAGTTGATTATACACATAGATTCTACCCGAAATTTCTTTAGAATAGAGGTTAAGTCAGATGAAGATATTGCAATATCTTGCAATTTGGTAGATATGAATAGACATCATTTACATCAAAGACTGATTAAATCAAATACATGGACTACTATAAATGACAGTTTCGATAAATTTGAGCTACGACTATATAATGACGGTTCACCGTTCTATGTAAGCATCTTGGACACGCCTATTAATGATACATTGCAATTTACACTCTTTTGTTCGATTTATTCATAGTTTCTAGGCGTGTAGATTTTGTTATTTTAAAATATGGAATATAGAAATAAAAGAAAACTCGCAACATCATTGGTTCGAAAATTGATAAAAGGAGTCAAAAAAACTCTTAAACCTAAAGAACCTGTTCTTTCACCGATTCAGTTATGGGCTCTACGAGTCACGAAGGCAACTATCAGAGCTGAAAGCTCAACCCTTTTAATAGATCCGATAACTGGAGCTAGATACGCTAGATATGGTGAATACAAGATAAAGTTTGGAAGCAATTTCGTCTTTATTAATCGTATTTTCAAAGATGCAAATGGACATCCACAGAGTATGCCCAATTATATCGCATTAAATTACACATCAGGTGAAAAGCTTATAGATTTTTTCAATCACCGTGTAAGTTCTAGACGCCAAGCTATGGAACAAGAAGATGATTATTTTACAATGGAGAATCTTAAACAAATGTACGAACAAATAACTAAATGACATGAGTATCTGGATGATTATATTGTGTGCATTAGGCGTTATCGTCGTGATTGCAATTTGTGTATTTATTGGCATCTGGATAGGAATGATGTTTTTCTGTAAAGGAATAGTAGAAGCAAGCAAAACTTTTTGGCATTAACATGAAAATTATTTCAAAATATAAAGACTATTACGATTACTTGACTGGGATATATGGCGAAGACCCTTTGATCATATTTGACAGGCGTGTTTTCGATAAGCCGCTTTTCCGTTGGAGCAGAGGAAAACTCTGTTTTCATATCGGCGGATATTATTTCGAAGGTTTTTATGAAAACAGTAAAATGTATTTCGGAGATGATATGTTGCAATTTAAACAAGTCATAACAAAACCGAGTAGATGGGCTAGAAGATTTGACGTACATTCAAATCACACCGATGAAGAAAGATTCATTTGTATTAACTTAGATGATCGACGAGCTTTCTCTGTGCTTAGGGATATACAGAAAGACAAGCTGAATCTTAACGACAAGTTTGGGATTCCCGTAATCGTATATGACAACACATACAGAGATTATTGGAACAGTGAAAGGGATCATTTTCATAACTGTATTTTATCAGACTTGAATGTAAGTAGTTTCATAAAACCGGAAACAATGTACAGATGGATATATGACTGGTTATCTGAACAACGAACAAAAGCAGAAGCTAGAAATGATAATCAAACTGATATTCAGAAATTAGAATCGAAAGGATTTGACAAGAAAAGTTCATTTAGACCAAATATGAAATAGTCCTGATATATAGTAAAAAATTATTATAGTGGACGAACAGAGTAGAGGTCTAGGTGATGATATAGCAAAGATAACTCATGCTTTAGGTTTAGATAAAATAACTGAACGAATAACTGATGCATTAGGCATTGAAGATTGCGGTTGCGATAAACGTCAAGCTTTACTAAATGAGCTATATCCTCATAAAAAAGATGAAGAAAAAAAGAGCGCAGAGTGATATATAGTAAGTAAAATTAAAACTATATGATTCAGAAATTTGACGAGTTTGTTAATGAGAGTAGATCAGGTGTAATGACTATAAATGATTTCTCAGAAATATTTTCTAATTTTTATGATAACATAAGCGAAGTTTCAGAATTTTTAGATAAAGAGACTATAAATCATCTTAAAGCCGCTAAAGAAAATCTTGATAAAGCATGGGAATCAGAAGCTGAAGCACATGGTGTAGATTTCGAAAAATATAAAATGAAACTTTAATCAAATAAATTTTTTCTAGACAAAACCTTTTGTTATATTAATCTATAATAATCAAATACAAAAACAAAATGATAGCAATACTTCACATACAACATTTACTACCGCAATCTTCACAAAGAAGATCGAGCAGTTTATGCCTACCACGTGAATATTCACCGGGAAACTAATATCATTATAACTATATACTGAAGGAGTTTCTCACAAGGAAACTCCTTTTTTTATCTGGAAAGTTGGCAGAGTGGACTATTGCACCGGTCTTGAAAACCGGAGGCCGTGAATTCGGTCCGGGGGTTCGAATCCCTCACTTTCCGCCACATGGAAGATGAATTGCTTGGTTAGCAAGACAGACTTGAAATCTGTACGGTCGGAAACGACTTGGGGTTGGGACCTACTTCTTCCGCAAAAAATGGTAAGTTAAGCAGTCAATTGGAGTGGCGACT
>Ga0302292_1000511_pt1 | contig 27339 bp, 22 predicted proteins | sample III_Fen_N2_1_FD_194553 | JGI IMG/M metagenome (GOLD analysis project Ga0302292, IMG submission 194553) | Peat permafrost microbial communities from Stordalen Mire near Abisko, Sweden - III_Fen_N2_1 | ecosystem: Environmental > Terrestrial > Soil > Wetlands > Permafrost | place: Sweden: Abisko...
ATGTACCACGTTTCTTCCGTGAAGGTGATGTGGTAGAATTTGCCGCTAAAGTGAGCAATGAAACCGAAGCTTCTGTGAACACCACTACCCGCTTGCGTTTTGTGGATCCGTATACGGAACAAGATGTTACAGCACAATTCGGAACCCTTGCTCCTATTGTTTCTACCATCGCAGGAAAAGCCAGTGCTGATGTTTCATGGAAATTGTCTATTCCGAAAGGAACATTAACCATGGTAGCTTACGTAATTGAAACAACTTCCGAAACGTATAGTGATGCTGAGAAACGCGCCGTTCCGGTATTGAGTAGCCGTGTATTGCTTACCGAATCGAAACCGTTTACCAAAACAAGTGCTGGTGAATCTACTTTTACGCTTGACAAAGTATCCAAATTGGGTGTGGGAACCGAAAAAGTAAGCCTTCAGTTGGAAATTCAAACACAACCGTTGTGGACAACCTTGATGTCGCTTCCTTATTTAATGGAATTCCCGCACGAATGTGCCGAACAAACATTTGCACGCTACTTTGGAAATGTCTTGGCACGAAAAATCATTCAAGACAACCCCGAATTCCGTCAGATCATCGAATTGTGGAAACAAGACGATCCGAAAGCATTTATGGCGCAATTGGATCAAAATCCGGAATTAAAAGCCATCATTCTTTCGGAAACGCCGTGGGTAATGGATGCTCAAAACGAAACGCAACAACGCGCGCACTTGGCAGTTTTGTTCGATGAAAATCAATTGAACGAAGCTATTCGCCAAGCATTAGCCAAGTTGGAAGACCTCAAAACATTCGAAGGTGCCTGGGGTTGGTTCGGGAAAGAAAGCAGCAATGTTTACATTACCCAACACATTATTAGTGGTTTCGGTCAGTTGAAAGAACTGGGAATTGATGAAGACGCTTCCATTGTGAATGCGGCCCTTGCTCACCTTGACGCTTGGTATGACGCACAATACAAAAAACTGACACCAGCCGACAAAAAAGTCAATGCAGGATTGTCTGACTTGACCATCCACTGGCTTACTGCCCGTTCGTATTTCACCAATGAAAAATCGGAAGCAGTAACCTATTACCGTCAGTGCATGGAGAAAAACTGGAAATCGTATAACTTGCAAACCCAAGCCTTGATGGGAATTGATGCCATTCGTTCAGGAAATACAGTTTTTGCCGAGAAAATCAAAAATTCCTTGATTGATCGCTCAACCAAAAAACCGGACATGGGCATGTACTGGAACGAAAACACCTATGGTTACAATTGGAATCAGGCAACCATCGAAACACAAAGTATCATCATCGAATTCTTTAACAAACTCAAAGGATTGTCTTCGGAAATCGACCAAATGCAATTGTGGTTGTTGCAAAACAAGCGTTCCAATGCTTGGGAAACAACCAAATCAACCACCTATGCATGTTATGCCTTATTGGTCAATCGTGCTACGGTTGCTCGCCAAATCAATCAGGTTGTCAAAGCGCGTTTAGCCGACGGAACCAACTTGGGTGTTTTGAAAAACGCTTCGGGCACGGAACGTGTTTGGACAGGTAATGACATCACTCCGGGCAAGGCTTCAGTGATTATTGACGCATCGAATAACCAACCGATTTTCGGAGCCATTCACATCACGTATTTGAGTGAGCAGGCAATCGTTGAGAAATCGTCAGGAGACATTCGTTTGGAACGTCATTTCTACCGCGAAGTTGACAACAAACAAGTGGAAGTAAAAGCCGGTGAAACGGTTGAAATAGGAACCAAACTTACTGTAAAAGTAACCGTAACCAGCAATCGCGCATTGGAGTTTGTACACATCCGTGCGCCACATGCCTATGGTTTTGAACCGGTAAATCCGCTTTCGGGTTACCGCTATGGTGAAACAGGTTATTACGAAGTCAATCGTGATGCATCAGCAGAGCTCTTTGCCGATTTCGTGAAGAAAGGAAGTACAACCTTCTCTTACGAGATCTTCGCCACCGGAAAAGGTGAATTGAGCGTAGGTCCTGCCATTGCAGAATGTATGTACGCCCCTGAATTCAGAGCTAACAGCACCGGATTGAACATGAAAGTGAAGTAAGTTTCAGAGAATAAATACAAATTCCTTAAAAACCGGAAAGGCGTGCAAATGAATGCGCGCCTTTCTAATTTATGTGTGTTTCAACTAAATCCGGTTTTAAATCATTTTTCCATTCCACCGGGTTTGCAACAACTTGGTAAATTTTCCAATGCTTCAGGTTTTGCCTTTGTTGCATCGGCATCGTAACCCAATTCGTTGATAATGCCCCGTAATTTTTCCGGTGTCATTTTTTTGGTGCTGTATTTCACGGTTACGTCCTGCGTTTCTAAATTCAATTCGGCAAACGAAACGCCTTTGGTGAAATTCAATCCATTTTCCAGTCGTTCTTCACATTGCGCGCATTCGGCACTGGTATGAATAACTATGGTTTGGGTTTTAGGTGTTTTCTGTCCCCAGGTTGTTCCCACAACCATCAAAAGGGTAATTGTTATAAGTATTGTTTTCATGTTTTTCAATGTTGTTACGATGATTTTTTTCGCTTCAATTCGTATCTGAATCCCCCATAAATAACCGTGCCTAAAATTGGTGCCCAAACGCGCGTAGCGTCAAAAGCGGCATTATAGGGATCATCACTACTGATAATCGGGTCTTTTTGGGTAAAATTAGCCAAATTTTCACCACCTACATAAACGTCGAATCGCTTAAAATGATGCGTTATCTGCGCCAGTACCTGTGGCACTCTGCTACTTACCTGATGATGTAAAACGGTTCCATCCGGTAAATGGACATCGTGCAAACGCATTTTTCCATAAAGTGAAAATGTAGCATCTACTTCCCAACGTTTATTGCGCGAAGCATAAGCCACATTGAACAATCCACGGTGTTTCGGAATCATGATTTGTTGACGAATATCACCGTTGTATTGTCCCATTACTTGCATCCATTTATAAGCGAGTCTGATGGTCAACACTTTCACCGGCGAAAATGAAAACTCCGACTGTAATGTATTGCTAAACGAGCTTTTGTTTTGAAACCGGAAGAAAAACGTATCGACTGATTGTTCGCGGTCAACCACTAATTGTCTTCCGAAGCGCGCATGATAAAAATCGACAGTAAAACTTGCATTTCGCTTGAACAATTGCAATTGTCGCACTATGGAAACTCCCGAATTCCAAACGGTTTCTTGTTGAATGGTTGTCGGAAGCGACCACACTTTTGAGGTTGCAAGCAATGAACTATTATCGATGATTACATTCGGCAATCGCCACGCTTTTCCGGTTGTCAATCGAATATCGGTAAACTCGTCCGCTGTAAATTTCAGGTGCAATCGCGGTGAAAACTGACCACCATACGTTTCCTGATAATCATACCGCGCTCCGGCTACGGCTGTTAATCGGGTTCCAACATAGGTATATTCGGCAAAAACTCCGGGAGTGATGACCGTTCTGTTGATCGCCACCGAGTCGACACGCTGATTTAACTGTTGCGCAACTCCTGACACCCCAAACTTGATTTTGTGCGTAGTTGAACCAATGATTCCGTCGTAAATGGCATTCACGTAACCTTTGTTTTCTTCTCCTGAAAAAACTCGATTGCCAAATCGGCCTTCTATCTGATGGGTTTTAAACTGATACACCACACCGATACTTTGGTGTTTCTTTTTCGGAAATAGAAACCCTGTTTTGGCAAAAGCATCGAGGTGGCGATTGGTGGTATTGGCCGTATACCGATTGGCGATTTTACTGAGCTGACCTCCGGCTCGTTCATCTGCAAACGCGTTTACACCGAACCGCATTTCAAAACGATCTCCTGTATATTCCCACCGGTTCAACAACGACACTGTTTTATTCAACGGTGAATCTCTAAAACCATCCCCGTTTCGGTCAATTTCCTGTTGCATTCCCGAAACATGGGCAAACGTTCCGGTACTCCATTTTTTACCGATGAGTTGTCCGCCATGCACATTCAATTCGGCTCTTCCCAAAATATTTCCATAACCGTTTACGTACAAACGTTGCATGGTTGCCGGTTTCCGAAACTCAACGTTGATCAATCCTGCCATCGATTCGTAGCCGTTCACCACCGTTCCCGTTCCTTTGGTAATTTGAATCGATTCCACCCACGTTCCCGGAATGGTATTCAACCCAAACGAACTTTCCAGGCCATTCAAAAACGGAATGTTTTCCATTTGCATTTGGGTGTAAATTCCATCCAAACCCAGTAATTGAATTTTTTTCGCGCCCGAAACAGCGTCGGTAATACTCACATCAACGGTAGCATTAGTTTCAAACGATTCGGAAAGATTACAACACGCTGCTTTTCTAAGTTCACCTTCGCCCAATTCTTCCACATAAAGCGGCTTCAAACGCGAAACGTAATGCGTACTTCGTTTTGTTTCTATGACAACCTCATCCAGCATTTCATCGTTGTAAAGATTGATTTCCAAACCGGTAAAACGGTCATTTTTGGTGACTACCACCGTATCGGTTCTAAAACCAAATGCGGTAATAATGAGTGTATCGGGAAGCGCTTTCGGAAGAATCAGTTCGAATCTTCCTTTTTCATCGGTTTGAGTGCCGGTTTGAGCGTGTTTTAATTTAATTTTCGCCTGAAAGATCGGTGCTTTTGCTCCATTTTCAACGCCAAATACAATTCCTTGCAATTGAGCGAAAATGCAACTTTGAAGTAAGACGAACAAGCAGGCTAATCCACTTTTTTTCATAATTATGTGATTGTATGATACATCAAGATGGTACCAGGAAAACCCGGCACCTTAAACAAGAGTATCCTACAAGCGCCAGCTACAATTCACTGGTAGCCTTTCGCCAAGCGGTTTGGGTGGCGGTTCGGTAAATTGTGCAACTAGAACAGGTTGATGCGTATAACGAATTTCAGCCGTCAGACACGATTGGGGAATTAACGGATAAGAAATAATCCAAACCGGGTGATGATAATAACTCGATTCAACATAATCGAATGCAAGTGATAAGCGCTTAATTTCATCGGTACAGCAACGATCATCAATGGCATTATCTGACCTTTTATCCTCACAGCATGTATCGTTTACTTCAACATCCTTGTCACAATGATCAGACTTAGTAAACAGGGTTTGAATGGTAATTTGTTCATGCGAGCACGAATGTCGGTAGATAGGAATACCAATGCTTCCAAGAAACACCAAGATCATTAATCCTATTCCAACCAACCGTTTTGTCATTGTTTCCAAAGATAAACCGAAATTGAATAGCCGACAAATTCAATTTTCCGACAGCTTTGAAACCCAAATGAAAAACCACCAAACGACACCTAAACTACTTGTATTCAAATACATCAAAAACAAGCAAATATTAAAATATTCGGTGGAAATACCATTTTAATCAACAAAACTTAGTATTTTGGTAAACGAACACTAAAACTATAGTAGAATGAATAGTTTAGTTGTAACTTTGAATTCTGCTAAAAATTACTGCTTTTATGAAAAAAACGCTCTTCCTTTTAACTTCATTACTGACACTTTCTGCAAACGCGCAAAACGTTGGTATTAATGCTACAGGAGCCGCTCCGGCTGCTAGCGCAATACTTGACGTATCTTCCACATCTTCAGGACTCTTAATTCCAAGAATGACTTCAGCTCAACGAACGGCAATTGCTGCTCCTGCAACAGGTCTTTTGGTATACGATACAACAATTGGTAGTTTTTACTATTGGGATGGTACCCAATGGATTTGGATGCTTTCCAACACAACAGGATGGACACTTACGGGAAACACTCCTGCTGCTGCCAATTTCATGGGTTCAACCAATGCTGTTCCGGTACGTTTTTATTGTAATAATATTGAACGATTTCGTTTGAACCCAACTGACGGTGAATTTGTAGCCGGTGCTACTGCTACTCCATATGCAGGAGACTTATTGGGTGGTGTTGCAACTGCGGCACTGACTTTTGCCGTTAACGGTTATAGTGCTCAAAATGGTTCTGGAACCTGGGGTGAAACAATGGCTGCGAGTACAACTGCTTTTTCTGCCGTTCAAGGTGTTTATGGCGGTTCTGGAGTTGGTTCAGGAGTTTTAGGTAATTACAATGGTACCAATACTTCAAACACAAGATCCGGAGTATCCGGTATTTGTAGTACGCCTGCAGCTACTGCAGCTGGAACAGGTGTTTATGGTTACAATGCCATTGCAAGTGGTAACCAACACATGGGTGTTTTGGGAACGTACAACGGTGCTTCCTTCGGATTGGGTGTAATAGGTATTGCATTCGGTGGTGGTATACCAACAGGTAACCAAGATATCGCTGTTGTGGGTTGGAGAACCAACAATCTAAACTACTCCGGTTATTTCAACGGAAATCACGTAATCGCCAACGGAACAAAATCTGCTTCTGTGCCTACCACAAAAGGAAATCAGTTATTGTATGTAACAGAAGCTCCTGAAGTTTGGTTCGAAGATTTAGGTGGTGGCACATTGGTAAATGGAGAAGCGACTATTCAATTGGACCCTCTTTTCTTGGAAACAGTTGTGATTGATGCCGATCACCCAATGCGTGTTTTTATCCAAATGGAAGGTGAATCGCAAGAAGTATATGTAACAAAAGGTACAACGAGTTTTACCGTAAAAGAACGAAACAGTGGCGCTTCCAACGCAGAATTCTCTTACCGTATTATGGCAAAACGTTTGCATTTCCAAGATCACCGATTTGGTAACGATCCTGTTTGGGGACCTGGCGATACACACAAGTATTCGCAGTATGCTACTCCTCCACCGATCGATTACGACGAAAATATTCGCTTCCAAGAAGAACAACGTTTTAATTGGAAACAAACTCCAATGCCGGAAGGATTTATCTACTATGATCAAATTCAAAAAGAGGCAAATGAGCGTGCGTTGACAAAACCTGCTCCGGATAAAAAATAAATTCAAGCGAATTCAATCCGATACAAAACGGATTATTCTAACGGCTGAAGATAAACTCTTCAGCCGTTTTCTTTTAGGATAGCACCAACAAAGTACTTAATCTTCAACTGAATTCTCTCTTATCCGGTCTTTCATGAACTCAGGATACGTTTTCACTAACTGACCTTTATCAATTCGACAGATGATACTTAATTCGTAGTTATAAAATAACGAAAAATGAGTTTTCAGATTCAAAATTCAACAATTTCAGGAGTTGGAGTTTACGCCACCTCACCTATTTCTGCCGGAGTCCTCATTTGCAACATGACCGGAGAACACATCGACTTTGAAGAGGCCGTCAATCGCGTTAAGAGCGGTGTTGAAATGGAATCAGACCCGCTTGCAACATCTATGTCGACCTACCTTGATTTGGATGAAACATCGCGCTCTTTCAATCACTCGTGCGAACCCAATGCTTATATCCGCTCGATGAATGAACTTGTTGCACTCAAGGATATTTTGCCCGGCGATGAAATCTGTTTTGATTATTCGACAACTATGCACTATCCGGAAGAAAAGATTCTAGCGGCGGGCTTTGAATTATGGACTTGTAAGTGCAATTGTGGCACTCCTTCTTGCAGGGGAATCATAAACCAATTCAAAACACTTCCTCTCGAGCTACAATCCTATTATTTAAAGAATGAATTCTTGCCTCAATTTATGATGGAAGCATTCGAACCCACTATTCATACTACTTAATCTGCTTCCATGACTGATATTTCATTCACTATTCGAAATTATTGCAGTGTTCATTACGAGGAAGTGAAAGCCCTTATGCAAGCATGTTTTGCCGATATGGGATCCATATATTCCACTTATGAAGAGCTCGAATTACTAAGCAATTTGTATCCGCAGGGACAGATCTTGTTTTTTGCAAACGATGAATTGGTTGCGGCAAATTTCTCGCGAATTGTTCCGTTTGATAAATACAAATTGCGTCATACTCAAGTCGACTGCGCAAATCTTGATTTGTTTTTGGATGATGCCCTCAATGGCGACAGCGTTTACGGTTTGGATGTAATTGTGAAGCCCGATTACCAAAGCAGTAAGATTGGAAAGCAGATTGTGAAAGAATTTCTCGATCGTGTTTTTAGGGGAAATTTCAAATACATGCTGGGAATCTCCAGAATTGTGAATTACCATAAATATGCCGATTCTATGAGCGCGTTGGAATATGCCGAAGAAGTAAAAGCCCGAAAAATAAACGATCCGGTTCTAGGATTTCATTTTAGTTACGGATGCGAGATCATTGGTGATAGTCCTGATTTTAATGCAATGGATGTGGCCTCTGCAGGAGAAGGAATCATTATTGGTGTAAAGAATCCGGAGTATGTTGCTGTGCAAACGGCAAAACATGTTGATTGACCGCGCTTAAAGTCACACAACTTGCTAGCATTTATAGTGTGCGTCAAAATGATCGATCTAAACAGTTATAACTGATCAATAAGAATCCGTATTTTCACGCCATGAAGGAACAACAACAAAAGGCAATCAATACGGCGTACTTCAGTATAATTGGCAACCTCACTTTGGCGTTGACAAAAGGTATTGTTGGTTTTTTTGGTAATTCCTTTGCACTTATCGCCGACGCAATCGAATCCACAGCTGATGTGTTTTCTTCATTCTTGGTGTTATTCGGGTTAAAATATGCCAAACGTCCACCTGATGAAAATCACCCCTACGGACATGGAAAAGTAGAGCCGCTTATCACCTTCGTAGTGGTAGGATTTCTTTGCACATCCGCCACTTACATTGCCGTAGAAAGCATCCATAACATTCGCACTCCACATAAAATACCGCACGCCTATACGCTTTGGTTTTTGGCAGGCATTATAATAATCAAAGAACTTTCCTATCGATTTGTAGCCAAAAAGAGCAAAGAAACCGGTAGCAGTTCACTCAAAGCAGATGCATGGCACCATCGCAGTGATGCTATTACTTCGCTCTGTGCTTTTGTAGGTATTTCCATCGCACTTTGGTTGGGCAATGATTATGCTTCGGCCGATGATTGGGCGGCATTGCTTTCGTCAGTTTTCATTTACTTCAACGCTTTTTTGATCTTTCGCCCAGCATTGGGAGAAATTATGGACGAACACCGCCACCATGATTTTGTAGATGATATTCGCACCTATTCGCAAGAAGTACCCGATGTAGTTCGAACCGAAAAATGCCTTGTCCGAAAATCCGGAATGCGCTATTGGGTGGATATCCACGTGCATGTTGACGGTCATTTAACGGTAGATCAAGGTCACACCATCGCACACGCACTGAAATCACACCTCATGGAAAAATTACCGATGATAGAAGATGTGTTGGTGCATATTGAGCCGGCTTGATAATTCAGAATGATGAATACAGAATGATGAATTGAAAAGAAGACAATTAATTCATAAATCTGCATTCATAATTCATCATTCGAAGTACCTTTGTAGCACAAAAATTCAAACAGCTATGTCGCAAATTCCAATTACCGTATATGTCGAAATGACACCCAACCCGAACACAATGAAATTCGTGGCCAATAAATACTTATTGATTTCGGGTGATTCAGTAGAATTTACCAGCCAAGCAGAAGCCAAAGGCTACTCACCAATTGCCGAAGAATTATTCAACTTTCCGTTTGTGAAAGGTGTTTTTTTAGCAGCCAACTTTATTACCGTTGCCAAAAACGATAGTATTTCATGGGATTTTGTTACCATGGAATTACGTGAGTTTATCAAAGATTGGTTAGCCGACGGAAAAGATGTATTGGTGATGATGCCGCCGCCAAAAGCCCAGGTTGAATCAACAGACGAATCAAAACCAACTAAAACGTATGCTCCATCTGAGTACGATGATGCCATTCGTAGCTTGTTGGATGAATATGTACGTCCGGCGGTAGAAAACGACGGTGGCGCTATTGATTTCGTAGGATTTGACGAAGGAATCGTAACCGTTGCTTTGCGCGGATCTTGTTCCGGTTGCCCATCTAGTACTGCAACCTTGAAAGGAGGAATTGAAAACTTATTGAAATCGCATTTACCGGAAGTAACGGAAGTAGTCGCAGAATCGCTTTAGTAGCCCTATTTTCAATACGATACAATTTTCGAATCGCCCAATTTGTCAGCCTCAGGCTGAAGATTGGGCGATTTTTTTCATCGAACTTTCACAGAAATAGTACAAAAAGATTCCCACGAATTTGGGCACCAGTCATTCAGCAATCGAATGAAGTAAAATGGTGGTCTGAATATTTTTTTAATTCGTTTTATGGAATTGTTACCTCATAGTTATCTATAAGGAAATCTTAATTCTAAATACCATGAGACAATTACTTCTTTTAGGCATGCTTTTCATCGGAACGGCAACCTTCGCACAAAACACTTACGGCGACATCATCGGAACCTTGGTAGACAAAAACAAAGAACCGATTTGGGGAGCTGTTGCCACCACTTTTTACGGTGAATCGATGTACCGCGCACAAACCGATATTGACGGTCGCTTCCGCATCTCTGCTGTACCCGCAGGAAGTTACCAAGTCTTTTTTATGTATGCCGGCGATACGGTCTATGCTCCTACAAAAATAGACGTTGCTCCGGATAGCTACGGAAATCTAAGTGTTGTAAAATTTGCTCCGGTGGAAACCAATTTGGCAAACAACAAGGATTCCATAACCCAGTTAGATGATGCAGTAGTTACAGCAAAAATCAAACTCACCATCGGTGAAGCACCTATGACAAAGCTGACACAAAAAGAGATTAAATTCAGTCCGGTGAAAAACGACATGAAAGCATTGGTAGCCGGAATGAACTCGGATGTACGTCAGTCAGACGATGGTTCATTGGTTTTCCGCGGTGCGCGTAAAGGTGATTTGATTTACTACGTAGACGGTGTAAAAATGAACGAAGTGTTCAACTTACCAAGTTCATCTTTGGGATACGTGATGGTGTACTCAGGAGCTATTCCGGCCAAATACGGTGATACCAACGGTGGTGTGATTGTGGTGGAAACCAGAAGTTATTTTGATTTGTTGCGCGAATACAACAGCCGCATGTCGTTAGGAGAATAAAATCATTACCATAATCATCTGATAACAGGTAAAGGCTCGGAAATTTTCTTCCGGGCCTTTTGTTATTTCACAAACGAAAGCGTTGCAATTGTTCGGCAGCTTTCAATGAACTGACCACATAAAGAAAATCATCCTGAATCAATGAGAAGCGAAACTGATGATTCATATCGTTACTCATCAAATCTCTTCGCGGTTGAATGGAATAGTTCCCATCCGGTTCCATATTCATAAGAAACGGAACACCCTCCTGGGTTTTTGTATAATTCATTCGCTCCTGACCCTGCGTTTTAACTTCATTTTCGGGGTTATCATTGAACAAAAAATGCAATTGACCGTTTTTCAACCAAGCTTTATAGGAAAGGAATTTCCGGGCATCCTTCGATATTCGCACAAAAAATACAGAAGTAAACATACCCACAGGTACAATTATCGGAATTCCTTTTTCTCTGAAAAATTGCGCTTTTGGAACAAATTTACTCCATTCAACTACTCCGGCCGAATTCAATTTTGTGACAATCAATGAACCATAGTAATATTCTGTCAACCCATTTTGGAGTTGAGTTATCATCTGTCGTTCAGAAATCAGATAAGTGTTGTTCAATGAATCGGTAAAACAGTCTGTGATCGTATAGTAATAAGGAACGTCAACACCATCTGTCTCGTCACGTCCTCTTAACGATTTAAGCCGAATATCATTCGAATAGGGCGTGAATACAACCTTTGCAAATGAATCACCATCTGCAATATCAGCGCAGAAAACACCTCTAAAACCGTTCAACTGTTTTTTCTGGAAAGAAGAATAGGTTCCAACCAGACGAATTCCTGTTGCTGTTACTGAAACGCGTGTTTCACCACAACAAAACCCTTTTGCCAAATCAAACTCAGCAACACTAGCCTGATACGAATTTCCAGCGTGAAAACTAGTCAACTTTACATGCGTAACATAGCATTTTTCAGCCCGTGAATAAACCGATGAATTTTGCAGGATGTGAAGCGAATTGAGTTCATCCAACTTCATATCAACCAATTGCAAGGTCTTTCCTTTTACTGATCGCTCACATGTGTATGCATCAGAGAAGATTGACTGTAATTCTTCCCCAATAATCGAAAAAGAATAATGCATCTTTTCTTCAGTGAACGATTCGAATTTTTTCATGACGAACAACCTTGTCTCATCCTCCGAAATTTGTATGGACAAAGGAATGTCATGATCGCTTTTCATGAAAGTGGCGGTCAACAACGTGGTGGGTTTTCCGAGAATATTTCCGTTCTGATCAAACTCATAACCAAATACCGCATACCCGGAACCGCTCAAATCGTAACCGGAAGCGATTAAAACAGGGCGATTATTCAGCAGTACCACGGCATCAATTCCAAGGTAATAATCAGGATTTTCGGGCACCAATACCTTCGTACTAACTCCTTCTTCAAAGGTCTCCGCATCATACAACTGCAAAAAGATAGATGATTGGTGGCTCCTTAATGTATATAGGTTTGTTTCGGACTTTCCCAGAATAGCAATAATGGAACCTTTGTCGTTAAGGTCAGGTCCTAATTGCATATCACTCAATTGCTGAGAATACGCAACACGATTTAGACAGGTCACCATCAAGGTGATCAAAAAACATAGCCGCATGAAGCTAATTTTATTTTGGGAAAAACTTCGGACTCGCCTCTTCCATCGGAATGAGGTATTTCTTCAAATTTTGTTCGTCGTCTTTGTTCAAGATCATCAGCATGTTATCCGATTCTACCACAATGTGATTATCCAAGCCTTCAATCAATGCCAATTTATCGTTTGGTAAATTCACAATGCAATTGGTAGAATTGATCATGTGCACATTGTCACCGATCACCGCATTTCCATTGTAATCTTTTTCGAGGTGGGTATACAAACTTCCCCATGTTCCTAAATCAGACCAATCGAACGTAGCCAACACCACATCTACATTCTTGGCGTTTTCCATCACCGCAAAATCAATAGAAATATCTTCGCATGCCGAAAAACACTGGTTCACATAGGCTTGTTCCTCCGGTGTATTGTATTTGTGCGCTTCACTTGTAAACAATTCATGCAATTCGGGTTTGAATTTCTCAAGCGCCTGCAAAATAGTAGTTGAACGCCAAACGAAAATACCTGAATTCCAGTAGTAGTTTCCGCTTTTCACAAAAATCTCCGCCAATTCACGATTCGGTTTCTCGGTGAAGTGTTTTACGTCCTTTACCTGACCAGGCAAAATATCGCCGTCTTCTACAAATTCAATATAACCGTAACCGGTATCAGGACGCGTAGGTTTGATACCCAACGTTACCAATCGTTCATTTCTATTAGCGGTATCAATGGCAATACGAATCACCTCCGTGAACTTTTCTTCTTTTAGAATCAAGTGATCAGAAGGAGCTACAATCAAGGTTGCGTTCGGATTGATCGCGTGAATTTTTGCCGCTGCATAGGTAATACAAGGAGCTGTATTTTTTCGTTCGGGTTCTGTGAGAATCTGATCGTATGACAATTCCGGCAATTGTTCCTTTACCAGCTCTTTGTAAATGGCATTGGTAACAATGTAAATGTTCTCAGCCGGAGCAATGTTGAGTAAACGTTCAAATGTCATTCGCAGCAACGATTTGCCTATTCCCAACACATCGAGGAATTGTTTTGGTCGCTGAACGGTAGACATGGGCCAGAACCGACTTCCGATTCCACCGGCCATGATAACGCAATAATTATCTTTCATGTAGTTATTATTCTATGTGATGTACGGTTGCAAGCGCATGAATGAGAAAATTTCGCCGTGAAGAAATCTCTTCACACATAAACCGTGTACGGCGCAATTCTCCTTTTCTAAAGTGCTTTCCTTGCAACGCAAAAGTAGCATTTTTCGGCAATTCTTCTAACGTGATCGCATCATTCAATTGGGTATCAAATTGCCTTAAAACACGCGACAATTGCGTATCTGAACACGACGATGCTTTCGTATTCGCCAAACTTTTCATTAACGCATTCTCTATTTCTTTTGGCAACAAACCGGACGAAATTGCCGGCCAAAGCATGATGCGATACGTCTGCTTCCACTCTTCTCCATGTGGTTTTACGCGGTTTCCAAACTGAAGAAACGTTTCCAAGTGCGCAAATTCATGCAAGGTGGTGATCAAAAAACTATACGGGTTCAAGTTGCCGTTTACCGAAATGCGGTGATGTTTTTCGGTTCCTATCGGTGGGCGGTAATCACCCAACTTGGTATTACGTGGTGCTTTGATCGAAAAGCGAACCGGATACTTCAACAACAACTCGGCAACCATAGGTTCAAAACCTTGAGGAAGATAAGGCCGTAACTGTTTTTCCAATCGTTGTTGTTTCTCTTCGTTCATTGAACACGAAAATACGGTATTGGCGACTAATTTCAGTTGTTTTTATGGAAAATAGTTATGAGTGTGAATGCGTTGAAAATTTGACGGAATTTCAGGAAGTAATTGAGGTTGATATTGGGTTGTAAAATCAATTGAACATCCTTTTTTTAAGTTGTAAAAACCCCTGAAAGTCTTTATTTACAGACTTCTTTGAGAAATTTAAAATTTGCAAATTGCCCATTTTGCAAATTTGCAAATTGTAGAATTTCACACTTTTCTCACCAAAATTTCGCCAAAATCGGCTACAAGGTAGTCAACCACTCAAACAACATTCGTTTTCCAAAACGGATATTTCCATTAACTTTATCCTCACAATGGGTGTTATTCGCAATATAGGGAAGTATATGAACATGCTTTGGGTGGTTTTTTCACTACCCGATAAATGGCGTATTTTCCGTGTTCGCTTGTTCGAAGAGATCGAACTTATCGGTGTTAAATCCATTCCTATCGTTGCACTTATGTCGGCATTTATGGGTGGTGTTATTGCCATGCAAACAGCTTCGAACATGAGTAATCCGTTGCTTCCAACCTATACAGTTGGTTACATCACGCAATCGAGTACCATTTTGGAGTTTTCGCCCACGATCATTTCATTGATTTTGGCTGGAAAAATTGGATCGAACGTAGCTTCAGAAATAGGAACCATGCGTGTTACCGAGCAAATAGATGCCTTGGAAATCATGGGTGTCAATTCGCTTTCATTTTTGGTGTTGCCTAAAACCATTGCAGCTATCTTGTTTTTCCCGGTTCTGGTTATTTTCTCTATCGGTTTAAGTTTGATCGGAGGATGGCTTTCTGTCGTTATTTCCGGCTTACTTTCCAGCGAAGATTACGTTCTGGGAATCCGATCGTTTTTCCTTGTTAGCAATGTCGTTTATGCATTGAGTAAAACGGTTGTTTTCGGCTTCTTGATCGTTACTGTTTCATCGTTCTACGGTTATTATACAAAAGGTGGCGCATTGGATGTGGGACGTTCTTCCACACAAGCCGTTGTAAGCTCCAGTATTGCTATTCTGATTGCCAATTTCTTGCTTACTCAAATGATCCTACTCTGATGATTGAAGTAAAGCACGTCAATAAATCATTCGGGGAAAATCAAGTATTAAAAGATATTTCCACCACTTTCGAAAAAGGAAAGGTGAACTTGATTATCGGTCAATCCGGTCAAGGGAAATCGGTACTTGCGAAATGTGTGGTTGGTTTACATGAGGTTGATTCGGGTGAAATCATGTACGATGGTCGTGATTTTTGCACTATGAATCGACTGGAACGCAAGGAAATCCGCAAAGAAATCGGAATGTTATTTCAAGGTTCAGCACTATTCGACTCACTCACTGTGGAAGAAAACGTGATGTTTCCGCTTTCCATGTTTACCAAGATGAGTAAAAAGGAAATGCAAGAGCGCGCCGATTTTTGTTTGGAACGCGTCAACCTTTCTGGTAGAAACAAATTGTATCCTTCGGAATGCAGTGGCGGAATGCAGAAACGTATTGCCATTGCCAGAGCCATTTCAATGAAACCCCGTTACTTGTTTTGCGACGAACCGAATTCGGGGCTTGATCCGAAAACCTCCATCGTTATTGACGGATTAATTAAGGAAATCACCTACGAATACGACATTACAACCGTAGTGATTACCCACGATATGAATTCCGTGATCGAAATTGGCGACAATGTGGTTTTCATTAATGAAGGTCAAAATTGGTGGCAAGGAACCAAAAAGTCCATTATTACCACCGATAATGAAGCGATTATTGACTTCGTTTACGCGTCAGAATTCATGAAAGAAATCAAAGAAAAGATGCAGCGCTAACCCGTTGAAATCCACTAGGAATCAACTTCTTGTCTTTGAATAACCAATCAACCATCAAAAGAAAATCACTTTTTACTATTTTTAACCTTTTTAGAAAATTATTAATCCTATTTTTAGAGCTTGATGCTATTTTTTTTATGTTGAAAAATAGCCTAAAATCAAACTATAGAAAACAACCATGAGTAAGGAAGGCTTTAATTGGAAGGGACTTTTCGTTAATGATTCAGACGACCAACCAACACCAAAAAACACGGAACCTGTTGACTACTCCACGGAAACTAAATTTCCCAGCAGTCAACCAAACCCAAGCGTGTCAAACACATCACCGAATCCGTTTATCAATGAAATAGCCGGTGTTTATGAGGCAGGATTCAATTCGTTGAATCAAGCTGATTTCGATTTTTTCGAATTGTATAAATCTGTTATGGCAGTTGGGCCTACAAATCCGCAGAGCTACCAAATGGCTTTCACGATGGGAAAAACCATTAAAGGAGATTTGACCAAAGATTTTCTTATCGAGAAGTCTAAATTTTATATTGACGAAATCGAAAAGGTTCACGCCAAATACGAGGCAACCGGTAATTCCAGAAAACACGATTTGGATATTTCCATTACCCGTACCAAAGTCAATCTGACCAAAGCGGTTTCTGACTTGGAAACTCAAATAAGCCAGCTACAAGCCGAATTGGAATCCAAAAAGAAAGAATTGAGTAAAATCGATGCCGAAAACATGGATCAGTATACAGAGATTCATTTGAAAATGGAAGCTAATAACTTTGCGAAACAGAAATTAGTTGATTCTATCAATCAAGTTGTTTCCGGAATAAATCAATACCTATAAGCATGAATAGATTCGAACAAGAAAAAAGTACATTGTTAGAACTTCCTATTTTAAAGCACTTTGATGAATCGAAGGGAGAAATCTCTTTAAAATCGAATTTGCTGAAAAAAGGCCAAAAACCATTGTTTTGGTTGTTAGCCCTTGGATTGTTCGGCGTTGGAGGGTATTTGGTTTGGACCTATATCATCCCACCATTGTTTACTATGTTGGGTCAGGTAATTGCGTTGTCGGCCACAGCCGTTTTTCTGATTTTCTTGGTAATGATGTTTCCGGTGATTATGAAAGCTTTGCGCTTTGCCACTAAAAACATTCACCGTGCCTTGATCAAAAACAATCCGTTCAACGAATTGGATGAGCAAAAACAAAAAATGATCAAGAACAGAGAAGTTTTCAAAAATACCAAAGCCAAACTTCGCGGTTTGAAAAATGAAATGGAATTGGAAGCTACAAAATCTGAAAAAGAGGCAAAAGCTTTCCAAGAAGAAGTATTGAGCTTACAACGCCAAGCGGAACGTCTTAAATTAACCATGGATGAAATGGTGAAAAGAGATGGTGCTATGGCAAAAGACACAGATGAATATGTTGCCATTCAGAGCGAATTGGCGCGTAAACTAAGTGACTCACAACGTATTTCGAACCAATACGAACAAAGTAAAAGTTTCATTCAGAAGTACGGCGTGCGTGCAAACGTGCTTGGTAAAATGGATCGTAAGCTAACGTTGGCAGGTACAGCGATTGATATTAAAATCGCCGATTTTGATACAACAATCGTTATGTTGCGAAAAGAATACGAGTTTGCACGAAATGCAAAAGCGGCAACCGAAAGCGCTAAAAATGCCATGATGTTTACAAAAGATTGGGAATTGGAATATGCCCTTGAAGTTGTTACATCTACCATTGCACAAGATATCGCACGTACCTCTGAAAACTTGATTGATATTGATGCGTTGACATCTAAATATTCTGTCGACAATGACGAGTTGTATTTGCGCTTGGATTCACTTGCAGATAAAATCAAAACAGGTGAAAACACCATTCCGGATTCAACCAAATATGGTAATCCGAATTACAAAATGACTAAAGAAGACAAACAAGAAAGTGGTGGCTTCGGTGATATTTTTTAATCATTGATTCAACTACTTTAAAACTAAAATAAAATGGGTAAAATACTTAGAACCAAAAAACTGACTACACTTTCCGAATTACTAATCGTTTTCCTCGGAATCGGTGCCATCTTGACCATTATTTATTTTGTTTCACCGGGAATTCGTACCGATGAATCAAAGAAATTGGACGGAATTGACTTGAACAGCTCTGAAGTAAACAACATTACAAATGCTGAGAAAATTGCCCTTCCATCGAAAGAAATTTCATCGGAAGTAAGCAGCAAACCGGTTATCCGTATTGCCGGATATGCTTGGAATGCGCAATCAGGAATCATTGTTGCCAATGGTGGACCTCAAACTACCAAAGGTTCATTGATGGAGAAAAACGGTGTTCATTTGGAAATCATTCGTCAAGACTGGCTTTCGGAATTGCGTAACATGCAAATGAAATTCATTGAGGAATTTGATAAAGGAAAAAAATTCCCGAGTTCGGATAAAAGTGCTTTTGCCGTGATGATCATGGGTGACGGTGCGCCGTTCTACCTTAGTTCCGCTCAAAAAGCAATCGACGAAATCTACGGAAAAGGTAAGTACCATATTCAGGTTATGGGTGCAATCGGGATGAGCTACGGTGAAGATAAACTGATCGGGCCACCAAGCTGGAAATCGAATCCTAAATCAATGAAAGGTGCCGTGATTTCTGCCGTTCTTGGAGATGGTGACTGGGTAACAACGGTTAACTACTGTTTCGCGAACGGTTTGAAAGTAAATCCTGATCCGACAACTTACGATGCTGATGCGGTAAACATTTGGCCTTCTGAAAACGATGACTACATCAAATCGGCTGAAGAATTGATCAAATCACAAACAACTGGTTGGTCAGTGAGTTTGAAAGAAGTAGTGAACGGAAAATTGACAGGAAAAACCGTGACCAAAAAAATCGACGGTTGTGCTACTTGGACTCCGGGAGACAAAATGGTTTTCGATAAACTTTCAGGTTTCATCGATATCGTTTCAACACGCGAGTTCAACAACCAAATGCCAACCGTATTGATCGGATTAAAAGAATGGGCTGTTAAAAACCCTGAATATGTATCCAACATCTTGAAATCTGCATTAACGGCTTCCAATCAAATGAAAAACTACGAAGATTGGAGAGTTCGCGCTTCTGAAGCAGTTTACGAAACTTACAAAATCGAAGATGCGCATTATTGGTTCAAAATGTTCCAAGGACAACAAGGAACTAAAAACGGATTGACTTACAACATGGGTGGATCGCGCGTGTTCAACTATGCGGATGCGATGCAGTACTTTGGTATGATTGACGGTGTGAATCGTTACAAATCGGTTTATACGCAGGTTTCGAACTACCTCACCGAACTTAATCCGTTTGGATTTAATGAAAACGTTGGTGGTGTGGTTCCTTACGAAGATGCGGTGAATCTTTTCTTCTTGAAAAACATCAACGACATCGAATCAACTTCAGCTGACAAAGCCGACTATTCGGAGCAAGCAACCGAAGTTGTAGCATCAGGTGAGTGGAAAATCAACTTCAACACTGCGAGTGCCGAAATCTCCTCAACTTCATCAAGAGAGTTAGAGAAAATCTACAACTTGTTGATTCAGGCAGAGAATACAAAATTGACGATTGTAGGACACACGGATAACACAGGAACAAGCACAGGCAATGTTGCTCTTTCTAAAAACAGAGCACAAGCTGTAGTTGAATACCTGAAAAACAAAGGAATTCCTTCTACCCGTTTCCAATTAATTGATGGAAAAGGTCAAAGTGAACCTGTTGCAGATAACAGCACTGCTACCGGTAAAAGCCAAAACCGCCGGGTTGTTATTACACTGTTGAAATAACCAAAAAAAATACAGGGTTATCTTTTTCGAGATAACCCTTTTTTTTATTTGATATGAAAATTTTAAAACCGTTTCAAAAAGTATCGAAATCCAAACGTTTACTCATTATGGGTTCGTGGTTGGTTTTCCTGATCCTTTTATGGACTATTACTACAGCCGGAGACAAGCACATTTTTCCATCTCCTAAAAACGTGATGATTGGCTTTTCGGAATTGTACAAAGAAGGGTTGGTGACGCACATTTTCAGTTCGCTTTCACTGTGTTTTCTATCCATTCTATTGGCTACGATCATCTCCTTGATTTTCGCATACTCATGGCCGATTCCACTGTTGAAACCTGTTTCTGAGTTTGTGACCAAGTTTCGATTCCTTCCATTTACAGGACTTTCGTTTTTCATCACAATGGTGGTGCAAGATGCCCGAAATATGCAAGTATGGATTTTGGTGATTTTCCTCACCACCTTTTTGACAACTTCACTTATTGCTGTGATCAAAGACATTCCTCAGGAAGAATTCGATCACGCAAAAACATTGAAATGCAACCGTTTTGAAGTTTTATGGCAAGTGGTTATTTTGGGTAGAATTGATTATGTAATTGATGTCATTCGTCAAAACTTGGCGATCACATGGATGATGTTGGTTACCGTAGAATCGATTGTTGCTGCATCCGGTGGTCTCGGATTTTTGATCAAAAACTCTGATAAATTCATGAATCACGGACGCATCATTGCGCTTCAAATCATCATTTTGGTCATCGGTTTAGGATTGGATTGGTTTATTAATTTCTTACGCAAAGCCTTGTTCAGGTACTCAAAAATCTAATTATGGAATTTGAATTCAAAGAGACATTGTTGTACATTGATGGTGTTAGTGTCGCGTATGATGGTGTGGTAGTCGTAAAAGACATTTCCCTGATAGAAAAAAACGTTGTTCGCCCAAATATCGAATCAACTTCACAGGTAATTGCGTTAATTGGAAGGTCGGGTCGCGGAAAATCATCCATTCTAAAAGCATTAACCGGACTCATAGAACCGCATTCCGGTAAAATTCTGATCAAGGACTTCAAGAACAAAGAGCACGACGCAGCCAAAGTTGTTTCGGAAGGTGACATCGGTTTTGTGGATCAGAAATACACCCTTTTCAGACACAAAACTATCTATCAGACACTCAAGTTTGCGTTGCGAAAAACAGACCTTACAGCCGCAGAAAAAAAAGCGAAAATCGATTCTTATCTGGAACAATGGGGATTAACAGAATTCAAGGATAAATATCCGAACGAACTATCAGGCGGTCAGCGTCAACGAACCGCAATTATTGAGCAATTGTTCTGTTCCGACAAGTTCATTATTCTAGATGAACCCTTCTCAGGCTTGGATGTGGGAAACATTGAGGAAGTAAAAAAATCATTTGAATTATTGAACAATAGTTCTGAATTCAATACGGTCATTTTCACCACGCACGACATTGATTTAGCGGTAGAATTGGCACAATCCATTTATGTGATCGGTTACCCAACAATAAATGGTGAAAAGCAATCTTACGGTACTATTGTAGCAAAATACGATTTACGAGATTCAGGACATGCCTGGAGAGAATACTGTGATGATCACCGCGAGCTTTGCAAAGAAATTATCCATAAAATGATGATGTCATAAATCTTGTGAATCGAACTATTCGCGTTATTCTTTCAGTAATAACGTACGGGTAGAAATTTCACCTTCATCGTATTCCAGTACTTGGTACAAACCTGCAGAAAGATCTGTGAGATCCAGTATGATTTTTCCGTTTAATTGATATTGGGCAACATCCAGGAGTTTACCGTCTAAGCTACAAACCTGGATAACTGATTTTTCTGAAACAGGTGAAAGTGTAACCCACTCTTTTGACGGATTTGGATAGAGCATTGACGATGGAAGTTCATTCGGTATTACACCAACAAATTCAGATACAGAAAAAGGAGTAAAGAGTGTTTGTGAATCAGTGATTATACATGAATTTATGTCGGAAGAAGTGAATGCGCGAAATTCGAGCACATAATTTCCATTGGCGATTGATCCGACATCAATTGTGTCATAGATCTCAGTAACCACTGTTAGTAATCCGGAATAATAACAAGCTTCCACTACCAACGTGTCATTTTCCCAATAAAATTGATGCTGAATAAATGCACCATCATTGGGTGTTGCAACAAGAGTGGCAATCTGTATATTATCAGAAATATTCGGGTTTTGCGGAAGCACTTCCACAGACGTGATATACGGACAGCATTGCGATAGTCCCCACATATTAATTCCCAAAAACACAACCAATAACTTTAAACCGATTTTACGCATAAACTTTATTTTCTTGTTTGATGGAAGTAGGATGGAAAGCGTTGCATATTTGGGTGAATGAAGACTTAGGAGAGATTGGTTTTATGTGTAGAAATCCACTAAATATTAAGCTATACCAATAGTCGTTGTAACCGTTAGAAACACTTATACTCCTATCAACACTGGGATTGATGACTTCCCATCCTAAATTAGTCAAGAAGAAAACTATTCATCAAAAACACCTATTCGTTCGAATAAAAACGACTTGAATAAAGGCCCTAATTTTAGGCTATAATATTAGTCGTTGTAACCGTTAGAAACACTTACACCCCTATCAACACTGGGATTGATGATGTCCAATCCTAAATTAATCAAGAAGAAAACTGTTCGTCAAAAACACTTATTCCTTCGCGTAAAAAACTCTAGAATAAATCCCCTAAATTTTAAGCTATAACATTAGTCGTTGTAACCGTTAAAACACTTAGCCCCCTATCAATACTAGGATTGCTGATTTCCACCCCAAATTAGCCAAGAAGAAAACTGTTCGTCAAAAGCATCTATTCCTTCGCGTAAAAAACGCTGGAATAAATCCCCTAAATTTTAAGCTATACCATTAGTCGTTGTAACCGTTAAAAACACTTATACCCCTATCAACACTGGGATTACTGATTTTTCAATTCAGTTACAACAATTCAACCCGCCTCTGTCGAAAAGCCTTACTTTTGTTGCAAAATAAATCCATGAAAAACATCGCCGCCATTCTTGTAGGCATCATCGTTGGAGCATTTGTCATTGCATTTATTCAATGGATGGGAAATATTCTGTTTCCGTGCGATTTACCCTTACCTCAAAAACGCAGTGAATGGCCGCAATACATGCTCCACCTTCCGTTTATGGCAAAACTATTCATGATTATTTCGTATGGTTTAGCCGGATTTGTTGCGGGAACAATTGCAACTTTCATTCAAGGAAGAACTGATTTTAAACCAACGTTGATTATTACCGGTGTACTACAATTGTTTATTTGGATGAGCATGACGAACATCCCCCACCCTTTTTGGATGTGGGTTGGTGGAACCATTACGATTATTCCTTGCGGATATTGGGCGTTTTGGAAGTTTAAAATCAAAACCAATGATCCTACTTTGTGATGAAAACACACCTTTTATCTACCCTGAAAGACTAATCAAGTATTTACGATGAAGCAATTTTTGATCATGCTTTTTTTATTCCTTAGCCATTTAACCATTGCTCAAACGGCTCCTGTTGGAAATACGGAACAGAAAAGAACGCTTATTTCCAAGCCTGATGTCAGTGAACTCAGAAGCACAGAGAACAATGTAATCGTTCTAAAAATCACTATTAATAGTGAAGGAATTATTTTCGACCGACCGGTTGTAATAAAAGGGAAAACAACTACTGCTGATATGATACTGATCAATCAGGTCATTGATATTGTTCAGAAAGAAACTGTTTATTCCAAAAGTGACAAAACATCGGAAAATGCAACCATAACTATTCATATTAAAGGATTAGGAGAAATTCCTGTTATTCCGTAAAACAGCTTCATTTTATTTTCCGTGGTTCCGGTCATAAACCACTAAAAATCATTGGATATTAATTCAGCGCACGGTTATGAAAAATGGCTGTGCCTTAAAACTTCTCTAACACCTACTTTTACCGAAAAATAGCTCATTATGGCAAAATTTAATCCCGCCGTAAGTACGTACATCTCTAATTCGGCCGATTTCGCACAACCGATTTTGATCGAGTTACGCGCAATTGTGCATAGCTTTTGTCCGGAAGTTGTGGAAACAATCAAATGGAATTTTCCCGTTTTTGTCTACAAAGATTCCATTTTATGCAACATGGCTTCGTTCAAAGAACATTGTTCTTTCGGATTTTGGCTCAGCAGTTTGATGACCGATTCCTATGGTATTTTCCAACGCACCGAACAAGGCGGAATGGGTGATTTAGGGAAAATAAAATCGTTGGATGATGTTCCCGAACCGGCTAAACTCGGAGCTTCTGTTTTGGAAGCAATGAAACTCATTGATGCGGGGACAAAACTTCCGAAAGGGCCGAAAAAAGAGCCAAAAGAGTTAACGATACCAAACGAACTTACCAAGGCATTAGCCGAACACGCTGCAGCAAAAATCGTTTTCGATAACTTCAGCCATTCGCACAAACGTGAATATGTAGACTGGCTAAACGAGGCAAAAACAGAAGCCACATTAAACAAACGACTCGAAACAACGATCTCTAATCTATTAGATGGCAAATCGAAGGAATGGAAATACAAAAAATAAGTATTTACATTCAAAAAAAACACAAACCACTCACTGTAAGTGATTTAATCATTTTCTTTTCAAACAGTTTGTTGAATTATAAACTTATTGTTAAATGACAATTAACCTTTGTCCCGCTTTTGTCCCGCTCAAACAGACAACGTAATCGCAACCTTGACGTATTATTGTTAATCCATTTAGAATTAACTCATGAAGAATGCCATTTATGCGATCTTGATCTGTCTGACCTGTCTCATGTCGGAACAAACGAAAGCGCAATGCTCGTGGACCAATTATTTCTTCGATTCATTTGAGTACACAACTGTTATTCCGCATATCGTTCCGGGAATGACTTACCAAAATTCACCACAGACTTTCCCAGGTTGCATCCATTCGGGTTCTTACGGGCTTTATTTAAACATTGCCGACGGTCAATCAGGATTGATTTATGACCAGCCTTTTACCAATCTCTGTTTAGGGGCCAACTACCGGTTCTCTTTTTGGGCAAAAGATACTTGGGGAGCTAGTAACAACTTAACGTTTGAAGTACGTTCATCAAGTAATGTGGTATTATCAACTCAAACGGTGATCACCAATGGAACTTGGGCAAACATCGTAATGCCTGCTTTCACAGCAACCACTTCCTCTATTCAATTCCGCATTATTACTAACACACCCGGTGGCCCCGGGAATGACGCCGCTTTGGACGATTTAACACTGTCTATCTGTAGTCCGAATCAAATAACAACCCCGCTTACACAATGTGCAGGAGCAGGAACATTGAATTTATACAACCAATTAGTTCCGGGTAATTTATCGAGCACAGGAACCTGGAGCGGTCCATCAGTCTTACAAAACGGTTATTTGGGAACGTTTACCGAAGGAAGTAACTCCAACGGCCTGTATTCATACACCATCGATGGAGGTGGTACCTGTCCTGATTCTGTTGCTCATGTTCAGGTGCAAATCGTTTCTACGCCAACTATCAATCCAATTGGTCCAATTTCAGCTTGCGGATCGTATCTATTGCCTGTTATCACAGGAACTTCTTTAACCGGAAACCAGCATTATTATACGGGTCCGAATGGAAGCGGAACGCTTGTAAGCACGGGGAGTTCCATCACTACTTCTCAAACGCTTTACATGTATGCCGGAATTCCCGGTTGTTCTGATAACGAACCGGTAGCAATTACCATATCGACTCCTGTAAATGCAGGTAATAACAATAGTGGAAGTTTTTGCGGAACCGGACCTATCATTAACCTAACTACTTTTTTATCGGCTAATGCAAGCAGTGGTGGCACATGGAGTGAAACCACCTTGCCCGTTTCAGGTTCGTTGAATTCCGCTACCGGTAACTGGGATACCAATCCGCTTGCTTCAGGCACTTATACATTCCAGTATACCGTTGCTGCAAACGGTGCGTGCCCTGCTGATGTAGCCGATTTTACAATGATTATCGGGAATGTTCCATCAGTAGATCTCGGAAACGACACCATTCTTTGCTCGAACCAATCACTTTGGTTAAATGCGGGAACGTATGACACCTATCTTTGGAACAACGGTTCAACAAATGCTACAAAATATGTATCTCAACCCGGAGGAACATATTGGGTGAAAGTTGGATCCTTGGGAGCCAATCAGATTGTTAACGGCGGTTTTGAATCGGGAAACACCGGCTTCGCTACACAGTATACTGCTGGTGCTGGCGGTCCATGGGGATTATTATCCAATCCGGGTACGTACGCTATTACCACTTCTCCCAATCTCGTTCACTCAAATTTCTCCTCCTGCCCCGATCACACACCCAACCCGGGAGCTAACCAAATGGTTGTTAACGGAGCTTCGGTTCCAAACACGGAAGTATGGTGTCAGACAATCCCTGTTCAACCCAATACAACTTATCAATTCGGAACATGGGTTACGGCAGCGGTAACCGACCCCACAGTAGCTCAGCTCCAATTCACAATCAACAATAGCCAATTGGGGCCAGTTTTCTCACCTTCCAGTCAAGGATGCACGTGGTCGCAGTTTACTCAAAACTGGATGTCGGGTTTAACCACAAGTGCCGAAATTTGTATTGTCAATCAGAATACAAGTGGTGGTGGAAATGATTTTGCACTTGATGACATCACTTTCCGACCGATTTGTTACTCTACAGATACAATCGTAATTTCTTACAGTCAGCCTCCGGTAGTCAATTTAGGTCCCGACCAGTTTCATTGTGCAGGTACAAGTGTTACTCTTGACGCACAAAATCCGGGGTTTGATTATGTTTGGAGTACCACTGAAACTACGCAAACCATTTCACCAACAAGTAGTGGAAATTATAGCGTAACGGTAACTACCCCACAAAACTGTTCTGCTTCAGATAATGTTACGATCACCTTCGAAAATCCGCTAAACGCAGGAAACGACAGCTCCAACTTCATTTGTTCAACTGAAAATCAATTTGACCTTACAACTTTACTGGATAACAATGCTGCTGCCGGTGGTTCCTGGGAATCAAATTCGGTGTCTTTTGCCGGAACGCTTTCTCCTCAAGGTCTTTTAACGTTAACCGGACAATCGGGCGTTTTCAATTTCAGTTATATCGCTCATGGTACATACTGTGCCAACGATACGGCCGATTTCTCCATTACCATACATCAACAACCCGTTGCTGCCGCAGATCAAACATTACACCTCTGCAATACAGT
>Ga0302292_1000518_pt1 | contig 27119 bp, 18 predicted proteins | sample III_Fen_N2_1_FD_194553 | JGI IMG/M metagenome (GOLD analysis project Ga0302292, IMG submission 194553) | Peat permafrost microbial communities from Stordalen Mire near Abisko, Sweden - III_Fen_N2_1 | ecosystem: Environmental > Terrestrial > Soil > Wetlands > Permafrost | place: Sweden: Abisko...
AAATTGGTTCAAACAATTCATTCTACAGCGAAACAAACGCAACTCAAAACATACAATATTTTATTTCCTTTCTGCTAATTATTAGCTTTTTATATGCAATTCTATCATTAGCATATTATGGTCAATTGTTGGGAGATTCTTTATTAAACTTAAGAGTAACATACAAAGATCGAAAGCCAAATCTAACTCAGATAATTATTCGTGAAATAGTAATTAAATGGATTTTGCAATTTGGTTTGCCTATCATACTATGCAATTGTACTAGCACTTTGAATAAAGGTTTAGGTTTTACCGCATTGTATTTTATAGTATATATCACAATCAATAACTTTTCGTGGTTTATGAATAATCGTTCAATAATAGATACAATTACAGGTACTACCATAACTCAGAACATAATTGTGGTTAATAAAACGATGGTCGAAAAAACGAAATTCAACCTATCGTTTATTAAAGGATTGATAATACAATAATATAAATGCATAAAGGAGACGTTGCGGGCAACGTCTCTACAAACACTGACAAAAACTAAATATTATAGACATGATAAAAATTGAAAATCTCTCAAAAGTATTTCGTACCGACGAAATTGAAACTACTGCAATCGACAGTATCAGCCTCCACATTAAAGAGGGTGAATTTGTAGGAATAATGGGTCCTTCGGGATGTGGTAAATCGACACTTCTCAATATTTTGGGCTTGCTTGATAATCCATCGGCAGGTAATTATCTCCTTTCAAGTGAAAACATTGCAGGCTATAGCGAATCGCAACGCAACAAACTTCGAAAAGGAAACATCGGCTTCGTATTCCAAAGTTTCAATTTGATTGACGAATTAACCGTTTTCGAAAACGCCGAATTACCTCTTGTGTATCTTGGTTTATCGTCTGCTAAAAGAAAAGAAATGGTAAATGCAGTTCTCGACAAAATGCAAATTTCACATCGCAGTTCACATTTCCCTCAACAACTTTCGGGTGGACAACAGCAAAGAGTGGCAATTGCAAGAGCAGTAGTTGCAAATCCAAAATTAATATTTGCCGATGAGCCAACAGGAAACCTTGATTCAAAAAATGGTTTGGAAGTTATGGATTTACTAACCCAATTAAATAAAGAAGGAACAACTATCGTAATGGTTACACACTCGCAACGCGACTCGGCTTATTGTAATCGAATTATCAATTTGTTTGATGGTAAAATATTATCGGAAAACAGGAATTAATCCTTTTTATAAATCTTAGAACTAAAACAATGAAAATAATTAAAGTGTTTTTTCTCCTGATTTTAACCAATCAGCTTTTTGCTCAAACAGATAGTTTGTCTATAAAATTTCAAAAGGTACAACCCTTTTTTGATGGAATGATAACTGCTCAAATGAAGCAAACAAATGTAAAAGGAATGAGTGTTTGTTTGGTCGATTCAGCAGGCTTAGCCTGGAGTAAAGGTTATGGTTATATGGACGTTGCAAATAAAAAACCGGTTGATATTAAAACACTTTTTTGTGTCGGTTCCATTTCAAAAGTATTTACCAGTATTGCCATTATGCAATTGCAAGAAAAAGGAAAGCTTGATATTAATAAACCAATAAAAGACTACATTCCAGAATTTAAACCACTTGGTTCAGAAGACTTTATTAATCAAATAACCATAGCATCGATACTTTCGCACGAATCGGGTTTACCTTCCGACGATTTAAGTAAATTTTTTACAGGGAAACCATTTTCGTCAGATGAAATAATTTCGTATTTCAACAGCAACTATGTTTGTTCAAAACCTTATACCATAAACTCTTATTCCAATATTAGTTATGCCTTATTAGGAGCTTTGGTTGAACGAGTGAGCGGTCAATTATTTGCAACATATATAAAGCAAAATATAACAGATCCGCTAGGAATGAAAAACAGCTCTTTTATTATGGAAGAACACATGAAACCCTTACTATCAAAACAATACTTAAAAAATAGTACTGAGATTAATGAAGGTCAAGTTCAAATAATACCAGCAGGTGGATTTTATTCAAATATTGAAGACATGGCAATCTTTGCTCAAATGCTTATAAATAAAGGAACACTAAAAAACATTCAAATACTTAAAGAATCTACTTTGCTGAATATGATTACCGTTCAAAATGATAAGGTGCGAAGAGACTATGATTTACGAATAGGATTAACATGGTTTTTAACATTTGATGGAACTTGGTTTAAGGCTGGTGGTAGTTTTGGACACGGTGGTGACACTCGGGTATTTCATGCTTCGATGACTATACTTCCCTATCAAAAAGTTGCTGCAATAGTTTTAGCAAACTCCGAAAATGCAGTTAAAATTGTCTCACCAACGGAACGTTTAATTCTTGAAAAAGCATTAGAAATAAAAGGAATAGATACCTGTTTTCCAAAGCAAATTGTTTCAAAACCCAAACACAAAACATTCATAAACGTTCATAAATACAATGATATAGCTGGATATTATTCGTTTGCAGTTAAAACGATGCATATTAAATCGAAATCGAATTCTTTAATCGTTAAAATGAGCCCTATTGTTTTGGTTTTAAAACCATTAGCCGATAGTACTTTCTCAGTAAAACTACGATTTTTGGGTATCCCAATTTCAAATAAAAACATAAGTAAAATGTGGTTTGATATTGTTGGTAACGACACTATTCTAGTTGCTACAAGCTGGGATAGAGATTTTTATGTTGCAAAGAAAACCACTACAATAAAACCAGATGTATTACAAAACTGGAAAAACAAAATAGGAACATATGTAAATTCAGAAGATAACAAGGAAGTATTTAAAACCGCAAACCTTTCGATTGACAATAATTTGATTGTTTTCAAATCGGAATATTGGGGACAAAAGATTAATATATCATTAAATCCTATAAACAACAATTCGGCAATAATAAATGGACTTGGAAGAAACACCGGTGATCGGATAATCTTTAAAGAAGAAAATGGCAAGACGTTTATGTATTTTTCAGGAATCAAACTCCAAAAATCAAATTAATTACGAATTTACAATTACAAATTACGAAATATTCATGTGTCAGCCAATTAGCACATCAGCGCATTAACCAATTAGCACATTAAGAAAATGTTCAAAACCAATCTACTCCTCGCATACCGAAGCCTTATGAAAGAAAAAGGCTTTACCCTTATCAATACCATCGGTCTTGCTCTTGGCTTGGCATGTTTTATTTTGATAATGGTTTATGTTATCCATGAAAGAAACTACGACAAATACCTTCCCGATCATGATAGAATTTATCGAATTTATTTACATGGAGGTTATAATGCAGGATCGGAAGATTATAATCAAGGTTTCGTTCCTTATCCGATGCAACAATATCTTTTACAGAATTTGCCAGAAGTTGAACAAGCTATTAGTTTCGACAATATGGGAGCATATGTCATTACCTATAAAAATAAGTACTTTCAAGAATGGCGTGCTATGTTGGGCGACTCCAATTTTTTCCAAATGTTTCCCGCCGAATTTATTATCGGCGACAGTAAAACAGCCTTGAAAGAAGCTCATAAAATAGTTTTAACCGAAACAGCTTCAAAAAAATGGTTTGGGGATGAGAATCCAATGGGTAAACTTATGAAAGTAGGCAACGATTCTGTTATGTTCGAAGTCACCGGAATTATAAAAGATCCTAGAACCGATACGCACGCAAAATTCAATGTATTGATTTCCGACAAATCATTTAGCCCTTTTGTAAAAGATTCTTGGCTTCAAAGTCGACATCGAATGGCTTACATAAAGCTAAAAAAAGGTGCATCACCAATTGATGTTGAGAAGAAATTACAGAGGGTAATTTATGAAAAGGTTGCTCCCGAAGTTGTAAAACAAATGGGAAAATCGTTAAAAGAAATTTTTGCAGGACGTAAAATGCCAGAATATCGTTTACAAAAATTAGAAGATATTTATCTAGACAATATTCTTCAATTCGAAGTTGGTGCCCCTGGAAACAAAGCGTTAATATCAATTTCAACTATCATTGCTTTTGCCATATTACTTTTAGCTTGTATCAATTTCATTAACCTTTCAACGGCACGATTTAGTAATAGGATGAAAGAAATCTGCGTTAAGAAAACAGTTGGCTCTTCGCGAACATCACTTTTTATTCAATTTCTTGGAGAATCGTATTTATTGACATTTATTGCAATAATTTTTGCATTGGCAATTGTTGAATTAACAATTAAACAATTCTGTAGCACAATTCAACTCGAATATGTAATATCGTTTTACAAAATCCCATTTTTTATCCCTTTTATCATTTCACTATTCCTAATTGTTGGGCTTCTTTCTGGTGCTTATCCTGCGTTTATTATGTCGGCGGTAAATATTACAGATGGATTGCGAGGAAAGTCTTCAACCAAATCGCAAGGTGCAATTCTTCGAAAAACACTTGTTGTAATTCAATTTTGCATTTCGTTTATTATTCTACTTGGAGCATTTGTTATTGGCGGTCAACTTCAATTTATACAAGAAGATAATAAGGGATATACACGCAAGAATTTATCGATTCTTCATAATGTATCGGACATTAAACTTGAAAATTATAAAATGTTAAAAGATGAGATTCTGAAAATACCAGGAGTACTAAATGCAGCTTATACAAACGTATACCCACAAGAAAATACTCCAGCTATAGATATTTGGAGGGAAAATGAAACGATGAAAGATCGTCAAACATTTTTATATAGTGCAGCGGACCCCGATTACATAAATACAATGAATATAAATTTATTGAAGGGACGACTTTTCGACAAAGAATGGAAAAAAGACAGCTTAAACATTATTGTAAACGAAACAGCAGTAAAGCAACTTGGATTTAAAAATCCTATTGGAGAACAAATTTTAACTCGTTCGGGATATCCTGATGTTCCCCCTTATCAATTAACAATTATTGGAGTTGTTAAAGATTACAATATTCAACCTGTTCGAGGCAAAATAAATCCTATGATACTGTCGCCCCGTGTTCGTGGGGGAGTTCAATCATTTGATTGTATGTTAGTGAAATTTGCGGACGAACAAAAGCCTGAAGCATTAAAAAAGATAAGTACTATTTGGAAATCACTTTCGAATGGGAATAATTTATTTTCGGAAGATGTTCAAGAATCGCTCGATTGGCAATATCGCAATGAAATTTCAGCAACTCGAATGATTGATACCTTTTCCTTCATTTGTATTTTCATAGCATGCTTAGGACTTATTGGATTGGTTTCCTATTCAACTCTTCGACGCACGAAAGAAATAGGAATTAGAAAAGCAAATGGAGCCGAAGTATGGCAAATACTTTTCACCCTATCAAAAGACACAATAATTCTAATTGGAGTTGCAATAGTAATAGCATTACCAATTAGCATTTATATCCTGAACATGTGGTTAAATCAATATGCTTATCATGTAAATATTTCGATAGTAGCTATAATTTATTCTGTTTTGGGCTTATATGCAATTGCTCTTTTATCGGAAGTTGCATTAACACTAAAAGCAGCAAGACAAAACCCAGTAAAAGCATTACGTTATGAATAATAATTTGCTAATGAGTTAATGTGATGATGGGCAAATGGGCTTATGCATGAAATTAATATTTTAAGAAAATCCTACCATAATATGAAACGAATAATTAGTATTACAATTAGTCTACTTTTCCTACAAATGGGAATAGTTAAAGCACAGGAATTAACAATGACTTTAGGTGGACCAACACATTCAGGAGTTTACAATACAAAACCGATAAAGAAATTTACGGGAGTAAAATGGAAAACAGAACTAATTGGATTCAGTCAATGTGAGTTCATTATGAAGGATGGAGTTATTTATACATCAAGTATGAAAGGAAATTATTCCGATCTAACAAGAACAGGTTTTAGATATGCAATTGAATCTAAAACGGGAAAAGTTATTTGGATTGACAGTTTAAATCAAAATCTTTCATCACCAGTATTAAAAGATTCAGTTCTTTATTATGGTTCTGATTCAAGAAAAGGTAAGCAAATAGCAGTAAACAGTCATAACGGTAAAATGATATGGGAATATCAACTTGATTTTTCATCATGTTGGCCACCGGCAATAGTCGGAAATAGAAATTATTTTGGTGATCATGGAGGAAATTGGATTGTTGTAGATAATATTACTGGCAAAGAAATATTCAAAACACAAATAAACACAGAAATTTGTAATGCACCATCGCAACTTGATAGTATTGTATACTTTAGTGATTGGAAAGGACAACTTCATGCATTTAATTCAAAAACAAATAAAGATGTTTGGGTTTACAATTCGGGATCAAAATCATTTAATTCACCTGCAATTGTAAATGGCGTTGCATATTTAATAAATGAAAGCGGAACTCTTTATGCAATCAACATAAAAAATGGTGCATTACTCTGGACATATAAAACAGACGATTCGATGTATAGAGGTCCTGCAGTTTTCGATGGTGTTGCAACATTGATTACTACGAATGGACATATTTATGCATTTAACATTAAAGACGGCTCAGTTCTTTGGGAGATAAAGAAAGCTGGATTAGGTTATACCAATACAGCAATTGCAGGTAACATTGTTTATGTTGGTTGTGCCGATAATCATCTGTATGCATTTAACTTAAAAACTGGGAAAGAAATCTGGAATTTCAAGACTGACAGCCCCGTTAATACACCACTTGTTGATAATGGCATCATCTATTTTACAAGTGGGAAATACTTATATGCTTTAGAATAAATTAATAATTAAACCCCAAACCCCTTGAAAAGGGGCTTTAACAGCTCTTTATAAATGGAAGTTCATTCAATATATTACAACAATAACACACAAAACAGTAACATGCGTAAGCCAATTAGCACTTCAGCATATTAACCCATTAGCACATTAAAAAAATGTTTAAAACCAACCTACTACTCGCATATCGAAGTCTTATGAAAGAAAAAGGCTTTACACTTATCAATACTATAGGTCTTGCTCTAGGTTTGGCCTGTTTTATTTTGATAATGGTTTATGTTATCCATGAAAAAAGCTACGAGAAGTTTCGTCCCGACCATGAAAGGATTTATCGTTTATACCAACAAGGAAATCTAAACAGTAATACCGAAGTCCGAAACGAAGGTTATCACCCCTATCCTTTACAAGAATATATTTTAAAGAACTATCCTGAGGTCGAAACAGTTATTAGCCTCGATTATATGGGTGGATTTGTTATAACCTATAAAAACAACTATTTCCAAGAATGGAGAACATTGGTAGCCGATTCGAACTTTTTTCAAATGTTCCCCGAAGAATTTATAATTGGGAATAGTAAAACAGCTCTTAAAGATGCTCATAAAGTTGTATTAACCGAAACATCAGCAAAAAAATGGTTTGGAAATGAAAACCCGATGGGTAAACTTATTAAAGTTGGTAGCGATACGGTAATGTATGAAGTTACAGGAATAATCAAAGATCCACGCACCGATACTCATCTAAAATACACAATGTTATTATCCGACAAATCTTTTGAGATTGGAGAAAATGATACTTGGTTAAAATGTCGTCGTAGAATGGTTTATTTAAAGTTAAAACCCAATGCTTCGCCAAAACTAATAGAAGATAAATTACAGTCAATTTTTCTTGAAAAAATGGCTCCCGAATATGAAAAATTAACGGGTAAAAGTGTTAAAGAAGTATTTGGTAACAATAAAATGCCTAGTTACCATTTACAAAAGCTAGACAACATCTATCTTGATAATATTTTGAATTTCGAAATTGGTACACCAGGAAATAAAGCATTAATATCTATTGCTAGTATTGTTGCCTTTGCTATTCTTCTATTGGCTTGTATCAATTTTATAAATCTTTCGACTGCTCGTTTTTCAAACCGGATGAAAGAAATTTGTGTCAAGAAAACCGTTGGATCGTCTCGATTTTCTCTGTTTATACAATTCTTAGGGGAATCGTATTTACTTACATTTATTGCAATAATTATTGCTTTAGCAATTGTAGAATTAACCATTAAACCGTTCTGCAATACAGTTCAACTTGAGTACATTATTTCTTTTTATAAAATACCATATTTCTTCCCATTTATTATTTTACTGTTCTTCCTTGTCGGATTATTTTCGGGCACATACCCAGCATTTATTATGTCATCAGCAAATATTATTGATGGGTTGCGAGGTAAATTTATGTCAAGTAATAAAGGAACTATTCTGCGTAAATCGCTTGTCATTCTCCAATTCTGTATTTCGTTCATTATATTACTTGGAGCACTTGTAATTAGTAATCAATTAAGCTTTATTCGAGAAGATAATAAAGGTTATACTCGCAAAAATATTGTGATATTACATAACACTACTGATATTAAAAAAGAGAATAGAAAAACCTTTAAAGATGAAATACTCAAAATCCCAGGAGTTATAAGTGCTACATATAATAATCTATATCCAACAGAATTTACACCGAACATTAATGTGTGGGATGAAGACAATTCTTCGAAAACAGCACACAACATTATATATAGTGCAAGCGATTGCGATTACCTTAAAACAATGAAATTAACTTTATTGAAAGGGCGATATTTCGATAAAGATATTGAAAAGGATAGTCTAAATATTTTATTAAACGAAACGGCAGTTAAAAAATTAGGATTTAAAAACCCTATTGGGAAACGTTTAATAACACATACTGGAAACCCCAATAATCCTGATTTGACTTTTACGGTAATTGGAGTTATTAAAGATTTTAATCTTGAACCTGTTCAAAAAGAAATTAGACAGATGATGTTCAGCACCAGATCAGAACAATTTTATTATATGCTTGTAAAATTTGATGAAGGAAGGAAACAAGAAGCTATAAAGAAAATACACAAATTATGGAAAAACTTATCGAACGGAAATAATTTATTTTCAGAAGAAATGCAGGAATCGCTCGATTGGCAATACCGAAATGTTATTACAACAACAAAAATCATCGAATCATTTTCAATCATTTGTATCATCATTGCATGTTTAGGTCTTATTGGATTAGTATCGTATTCAACACTTCGTCGAACGAAAGAAATTGGCATACGAAAAGCTAATGGTGCCCAAGTATGGCAAATACTATTCACCCTGTCAAAAGACACAATCATTTTGCTTGGAATTGCAATTGTTATTGCATTACCTATTGGGACATTTTTAATGAATGCGTGGTTAAGCCAATTTGCATATCATGTAAATCTTTCAGTAGGAATTGTTTTAATCGCAATTGTATCATTATATACTATAGCGTTACTATCGGAAGTTGCATTAACACTAAAAGCAGCTAGACAAAACCCTGTAAAGGCATTACGATATGAATAATAATTTGCTAATGAGTAAATATGCAAGAGTGCTAATAACATGCGTTAGCCCATTAGCACACTTGCACATTAAAAAATTATCTCATTAACCAGCATAAACTAATTAACAAACTAGCACATTAAACAATTAAAACTATGTTTAAAACCAACCTACTTCTCGCCTACCGAAGTCTTATGAAAGAAAAAGGCTTTACACTTATCAATACTATAGGCCTTGCTCTTGGCTTGGCTTGTTTCATTTTGATAATGGTTTATGTAATTCATGAGCATAGCTATGAAAAATTTCGTTCAGGATATGAACGTACATATCGAATCTATTTTCATGGTGCTTTAGCTAAACAAATGGAAGATGTCGATCAAGGATTTTTACCTTTTCCGATGTCGGAATATTTACAAAAGAACTATCCCGAGATAGAACAAATAGCTACAATCGACCAAAATGGTGGAGCTATTGTAACATACAAAAACATTGCCTTTCAAGAGTGGCGAACCTTAAATGCTGACTCAAACTTTTTTGAGATGTTCCCAGCAGATTTTATTGCGGGTACTCCTAAAACAGCATTATACGGTTCACATAAAGTAGTACTGACTGAAACGTCGGCAAAAAAATGGTTTGGCAGTGAAGATCCTATAGGGAAACTCCTAAAAGTAGGAAGCGATTCGATACTTTTTGAAGTAACTGCCGTTGTTAAAGATCCAAGGACTGATACACATGTAAAATATTCGATGTTACTTTCTGATAAATCGTTTCCATGTACATTTAAAGATTCATGGGTACAATCAAATCGATATCGATTTATTTATGTGAAATTAAAAAAGAATTCATCGCCCGAACAGTTTGAATCGAAACTTCAAACGATAATGAAAAACAACATTGTTACAGCATATGAACAAGCAATAGGAAAACCCATAAAGGAAATATTAGGAGGTAGTAAATTACCAACTTTCCGTATTCAAAAAATAGAAGATATTCATCTTGAATCAAAACTAAACATTGACGTAGGAGGTATTACGGGAAACAAAACAATGGTATCGATTGCAACCATCATTGCATTCGCCATCTTAATTCTTGCATGCATTAACTTCATAAATCTATCTACAGCACGTTTCTCGAACAGAATGAAAGAGATTTGTGTGAAGAAAACCGTTGGATCGTCACGCACATCGTTATTCATGCAGTTTATGAGTGAATCGTATCTATTAACATTTATAGCAATACTTCTTGCTCTTGCAATTACAGAACTTACAATAAAACCCTTTTGCGATAATATGCAACTCGAATATGTTATTTCGTTTTACAAGATTCCGCATTTTATGAACTTTATTGCAACCGTATTTTTACTTGTAGGATTATTATCGGGAGCATATCCGGCAATAATTATGTCAAGCACAACAATTACGGATGGTCTTAGAGGTAAATTTCAATCGAGCAAAAGAGGTACTTTGCTTCGTAAAACATTAGTTGTTGCACAATTTACTATATCGTTCACCATATTACTTGGAGCCTTTGTCATCAACAAACAACTAGCTTTCATAATGGCAGATGACAAAGGATATACTCGCGAGAACTTGGTTGTTCTCCATAATTTACCCGATATTAAACAAGAAAACAATAAGGCTTTTAAAGAAGAACTATTAAAAATAAAGGGAGTTCAAAACGTTGCTTATACCAATATTTACCCGTCTGAATTTGTATATCACAATGATTTTTGGAAAGACGACGATCCAACTAAATCGCCAAATACTTATGTATTTAGCTCAATTGATTATGAATTTATAAAGACAATGAAAATAACCATTAAAAAGGGTAGAGATTTTAACAAGGATATCGCTACTGACTCACTTGCTGTTTTAATAAATGAAACTGCAGCAAAAATGCTTGGTTATGCAAATCCAATTGGTAAACGAATTGCAACATATAGTGGCAATCCCAAACAACCTACTTTTTATCTAACTATAATTGGTGTTACAAACGATTTTAACATTCAACCAGTAAATAAAAAAATTGAGCCCATGGCAATGGCTATATTTACCAACAATAATAATTATCTTGATATATTGGTTCGTTTTGATGAAGACAATAAAAAAGAGATTATGGCAAAAATCACAAATTTATGGAAACAGTATTCAAACGGTAATAATCTTGCAAAAGAAGATATGCAAGAAGTCATAAACTGGCACTATCGAAGCGAAATATCTGCAAACAAAATCATCACAAGCTTTTCTATTATTTGTATTATAATTGCAAGCCTTGGACTTATTGGCTTAGTCTCATATTCAACTTTGCGACGTACAAAGGAAATAGGAATTCGAAAAGCTAATGGTGCCGAAGTATGGCAAATACTATTTGCATTGTCGAAAGATACAATGATACTCATTTCAATAGCCGTAATTATTGCTTTACCAATAAGCTACTTCGCAATAAGTGGATGGTTAAGTCAATTTGCTTATCATGTAAATATTTCTGTTGGAATTATAGTATTGGCAGTTGTTTGTTTATTCCTCATTGCAATACTTTCTGAGGTTACTTTAACATTAAAAGCAGCACGTCAAAATCCAGTAAAGGCTTTACGATACGAATAAGGTTAAGTAAACCGATTTTTTATTATCATTACTTAATTATTCTGATACAGAAGTAAAAATTCAAGGTCAAATGTTCCATAATTGGGGAACGAAGTAACACTTTATAACTCTAGAGTAACCGTTTTTTACTCTAGAGTTATTATTTTATATACTAGTGTAACACATTTTCAAAATTGAGTAACACTTATGTTGTCGACTGTTTACCTTTTCTTGAACTTCGTTCGATAAATCAAATCGAGAAATACATTTATCGAGAAAAGAGTATCATTTTTATTGTCGACTATATGACTTTTCGACAAAAGAGCTATGCAAATATAGAATAGTAAACAACTTATCGTGTCGACTAAAGGAGTATTGTAGTAAAGAGAACCATTTGCATGGGATATTGAAGCCGACTTTGCATAGAGTAAATAAATAAAAGTGAGTGTAAATAAAAGATTGCGTAAACAGGAAGATATTATATGCGTGCAACTATATTTGATAAACAAAAGTCTATACTTCTGAAATCAAATAAACAGGATATTTTATAAACAAAATCAACATTTATGAAAAAGACAATTGCAACGTTATGCATTACCACCTTCATGGCATTTTGTACCCTAACAAGTGCAAAAGCACAAAACTATGTAACCATTCCCGATGCAAACTTTGTATCATACCTAACAGCTAACTTTTCTTCAGCAATGAAAGGAAACCAAATGGATACGAGTCATATTTCTGTTACATCGTTAACTACAATGAACGTTGAAAACCTGGGAATAGCTGATTTAACAGGCGTTCAATACTTTTCGTCATTACAAAAATTGGATTGTGGAAATGGATGGTTAACGAATACACCTAATAAGCTAACAAGTTTACCCAAACTTCCTCCAAATTTAGATACTTTGATATGTGGAGATAATAAAATTACCCTACTACCCAGTTTACCTGCGAAACTTCGCTATTTAAGTTGCTATATGAATTCATTGTCTGATCTACCAAACTTACCAACTTCATTACTTTATTTAAATTGCAATGATAATAATTTAGCAAATCTTCCTATTTTGCCCGATAATCTCCATTTTGTATCTTGTAATGAAAATATCATTACAAAGCTTCCAGATTTACCTAGTGGATTAGATACGCTTCTATGCTCCGGTAATTTAAATTTAAATTCACTTCCAATGTTACCTAATTCTCTCATACTTTTAGAATGTGCTAATGACAATTTAGATAGTTTACCATCTTTACCCTATTCATTACAAACAATAATTTGTACTTTAAATAAATTAACAAAATTACCTTCACTACCCAATTCGTTAATAGCAATTTGGTGCAATGAGAATCAATTAACCCAATTACCAAAACTACCAAGCTCACTAAAGCAACTGTATTGTTCTAATAATCAATTATCAAATCTACCTGAACTACCACAAAACTCATTTCTATGGCTTGATTGCTCAAACAACAAATTATCAAATCTACCAAGCTTACCAAAATATCTAGTTTATTTAATTTGCAGTAATAATAATATAACATGCTTCCCTTTATTCCCCAAAACAATAATGAAAGGATCATTTAATATTGAGAATAATCCGTTTACTTGTCTGCCTAATTATATTCCTGCTATGAGTAGTGAAATATTAAATTATCCTTTATGTTTTAATGGAGATACACTAAATAATAAAAATGTATGCCCCAATGCCGAAAATGGAATCCTTGGATTTGTTTACAAAGACAATAACGATGATTGCTTAAAGGAGATTAGCGATTTGAATATGAAGAATGTTTCGGTAAAACTCTTTGATAACAATAACACATTCATAAGTCAAACATATTCTGCAATAAATGGGATTTACGATTTTCCTATTGATACAGGGAATTACAAAATAGTTGTTGATACTATTGGAATGCCTTTTAAGATGCAATGCAAGAATGGAATTGATTCAAGTATAACACTCAATACATCAAATCCTTTTGTTGATAGTGTGAATTTCGGCTTTTCTTGCAAAGATGGTTATGATATTGGAACACAAAACATACGTGTTTGGGGAATTCCTTTCCCTGGACTACAACATGGATTACAAATAGTTGCTGGAGATATGAGTAATTGGTATAATTTGCATTGTGCAGCAGGAACAAGCGGTCAAGTCCAAATTATGGTTAATGGACCCGTTACTTTTAATGGAATAATGGATGGAACATTAACTCCAACAATTGCCAATAATGTTTATACATATATAATAGACGATTTTGGAACACTCAAAAATTGGAAAGCTTTTGGTTTACTATTTACAACAAACGAAACAGCACAAGCTGGAGACGAAATCTGTGTGCATGTTTCTGTTACACCTGTTACTGGCGATAATGTTCCAAGTAATAATAATTACGATTTCTGCTACTTAGTAGTAAATTCACACGATCCAAACAGCAAAGAAGTTTATCCAGTAAATGTAGAACCCAATTATACCGACTATTTTACGTACACCGTTCACTTTCAAAACACAGGAACAGCAGCTGCACAAAATATTCGTGTAGTCGACACATTAAGTTCTTTCCTTGATTTAAACTCATTTCAATTAATTAGCTATAGTAACAATAACATAACAACTTTAGATAGCAATATACTTACAGTTCGTTTCCCAAATATTCAATTACCCGACAGTACAAGCAATCCAGAAGGCTCTGTAGGCTATTTTCAATATCGAATAAAACCAAAGGCAAAACTATCATCAACAACTGAAATAAAAAATACTGCACACATTTATTTCGATTATAATTCGCCAATTGCAACGAATACAACTACAAATAAATTTAATGCAATTAAATCTTCAACAAAACAGATAAATGATGATAGAACAATAACAATATATCCAAATCCAACTACTTCAAGCTTTGCTATAACTGGTATTACTGAAGCTCAAATTGAAGTTTATAATCTCCAAAAACAGTTAATTTTAAATAAAAAGATTAATGGGAAAGAATCCATTTCACTGAATAATATACCTTCAGGAATTTATTTTGTAACAATTATAACTTCAAACAAAACAACTACACAATCTTTGATTGTTAAATAAAGTTAATGTAAAACAAGAAAGCGGATGTTTCAATTTTTAAAACATCCGCTTTCTTGTTATAAAATCCTTTATGACAGATTAACTTTGAATCTATCATGTTAATCACTCATTTATCTCTTCTTCCACTGTTGGCGGAACGATTTATCGGCAAAAACAGGGAGTTCTCTATATTTACCCCACAGTTTTTTAGCAAACAATTGCATAAAGATATTTTTCATCTTGCCATTTACAAGATCCAATCTTGAACCCTTTGCCATAACTTTTGCAAACGATTGCATAGCTACTTTTTCAGCCAATGGAGAGTAATTCTTTTCTACCATTATGCTTCGCATATTCAAAATCAAATTGTGTAATGGAATTTTTACAGGACACACTTCACTACAATTTCCACAAAGAGAACAAGCTGTTGTTAAATGTTTATTGTCTGTTATTCCTTTGTAATGTGGAGATATAACAGTTCCAATTGGACCTTGGTAAGTGGTTTCGTAGGTGAAGCCTCCAATATTTTTATAAATAGGACAAGCATTCAAACATGCTCCACAACGAATACACGACAATGCTTGATTTTGATATGACTTTCCATATAAATCGGTTCGTCCGTTATCGAGTAAAATAATATATTGTTGTTCGGGTCCATCAACATCTTCTTTGCGTTTTGGGCCTGAGAACAAAGTATTATATACACTAATTGCTTGACCAGTTCCATGCAAAGCCAAATGAGGCCACATTAAGGCTAAATTCTTTACCGATGGAATTACCTTTTCGATACCTGCAATAGCAATATGAACTTTAGGAAACGAGGTTGACATTAATGCATTTCCTTCATTTTCAGTCACTGCAAATGCTCCAATATCGGCAACAATAAAATTAGCTCCTGTAATTCCTACTTCAGCCGAAAGATATTTGTCGCGTAAGTTTTTGCGAGCCAAAGCAGTCATTTCTTCTGGAGTGCTGTCGATGTTCATGCCAAACTTTTCGTTGAAAAGAACAGCAACATCTCTCTTCGATTTATGCATTGCTGGCGTAACTATATGGTATGGTCTTTCGCCAGCTAATTGCACAATATATTCGCCCAAATCTGTTTCAACCGATTCAATTCCTTGAGCCTCTAAAGCCTCATTGAAATGAATTTCTTCGGTAGTCATCGACTTACTTTTGACAACAATTTTTGTATTATTTTTCTTAAGAATATCGGTCACATAAGCCAAAGCTTCTTGTGTATCTTTTGCCCAAAGAACAACGCCACCATTTTCGGTAAATTTCTTTTCGAATTGTTCAAGATATGAATCGAGTCCAATTATAGTTTGACGTTTGAGGCTTGCTGCACGTTTTCGTGCAAGTGGTAACGAAATGTAGCGAGTACGACCTTTATCAACTGCCGCATAGTATTTCGACATGTTGAATGCTATTGTTGCTCGATGTTTTAAATCGAAAGCAACTCTTTCTGAATCGATCAGAAATTGGTCGTGTCTTGCTGTTGCCACAATTATTTATTTGAAAGGTTTGGGATTTGAATTTTCTCAACTCTACGTTGATGACGTCCACCTTCGAATTCGGTCGACAAAAATGCTTTTACAATTTTCAATGTTTCGTTAGCACTAATGAAACGTGCAGGAATTGCACAAACATTAGCATCGTTATGAGCTCTTGCTAAACCAGCAATTTCGGCATTCCAACACAAAGCAGAACGAACATTTTTATGTTTATTCATAACCATATTTACACCATTACCTGAACCACAGAATACAAATCCAAGATTATATTCTTCTCTATCCATTGCATAAGCAAGCATGTGTGCAAAGTCGGGATAATCAACATCGTCGGCCGAATGTGCTCCGAAATCTTTAACATTAACACCTTCTTTGGTTAATTGTTTTAGAACCAACTCTTTCATGTGAAAACCAGCATGATCGCAAGCTAATCCAATTCTATCTTTATCCATGATTCAATTATAGATTTTACTTTTACAAAAGTAACAAGGTTTTTTAAAAAAATACCCTTTCGGGTAAAGATAAAATTAGTGAATGAAAAATATCTTGTTTACCTTTTTTTGAGATTGGTCTTTATTAACGAGAATAACCATATAAACACCTGTAGCAGCTCGATCTCCGTTTAAATTTTTCCCGTTCCAAAAAGCAGTTCCACCTTCAGAACTTGTTTCAAATACCAAGTTTCCATTTATATCAAGAATTTTTACGGTTGAATTCTCCATCAAACCATCAATTTTAATTAATCCAGAAAAATCATGATTTACAGGATTAGGATAGATTTTTACTTGAGAATAATTTGATTGAGCCTCTTTAATTCCAATATTAAAACCAACCAATCCATTAAATGTTCCAATTAATAATTCAGATTTATTGGGAATAATTTCGAGAGATGTTATAGCATTATTGGGAAGTGGACTATTATCAACAGTATAATGTTCCAATACTTCGGTTCCATCAGATGAAACTAAGAATAATCCATTATTCGTTCCTATCCATTTACGATTTGCAGCATCAATTTTAATTGCTTGAATCGTTTCTGATGCAAGTAAATAATCAACAACACCATTAACGGTTATTTTATTTCGCGACATCCGTGGCTTTGTATCATTAAATATTTGGTTTGCATTACTATAGTACATCAAACCAGAATTTGTTCCTATCCACAACACATTATTTAAATCCAATGCAATTGAGCGTACAGAACCTGCAACCTCATCTCCTGAATTATCAAATAACGTAATCGATTTCACATCATCGTCATTGGCATTTAAAGGAGTCTTTTTATCATTAATAACCATTACTCGATCATCGACAACAACCCATTTCCAATTATTTTTATCGATTAATAAAGGACTTTGTTCAATCGTTGATGTATAATCGGAATATGTCCAACTATACCATTTTTTATCTTTCGTTAATACCGAAAATGGTTTTTTTGCACGAGCACAATAAATAAATAGATTCCCAGCAGTATCAACTTTTAAGTCTGAAATCAAAGTTTCAGATAATGAACTCGTAGTGCTATTATATCTGTTAATTACTGACCCCCATTTATCATATTCAACAACACCTCCACCCCATGATCCAGAAAAGAAATGATTTTCATTATTAGCATCAAAAGCAAATCGAATTAGATCATAACCATTCCAATCAATAGCAACATCCCAACTGTCATAATCGACTAAAAGTTTGGATGATTGTGCTGTTTTATAATGCCAAGGGAAACCATGAGCCAGATATGCATTATCTTTGAACCTTGTAACTGAGAATATTATATCGTTTATTGGACTATTTTTTTCATATCGAACTCCATCAGTACTATGACATAATCCAACAAATTCATCTAATATCCACAATCCTCCATTTTCATCAAAACTGACATCGCTAACTGACCATAAATTAAAGATTTTAGGATCAATATCTTGTTTTAACAATAATGATTTATCATACGTTTCTATTTTATCAGTACAGATAATAAGTAATTTATTATCTATTGACTGAATGCTTTTTAAAGTCGAATATTGTTTCTTAAATTGATTAAGTTTACCATTTTTATACGTTAAAATTGAATCCGTTGAATTTACATTCTTAACAATATAAATAGTACTATCAAAGTAACTAATCATTTTGCAAGTAGTATTTGATAGTTCTGGAATTTTCGTCCAATAAGTAAAATCTGCTAAATTTTGTTTACCATATTCTCCATAACAAACTCCGTCGTTTGTTGCTGCATAAATAGTGTTTTTGCTGGTATCGGCATACAACATATTAACACCAATAAATTTACCTACTGTACTTAAAATATAAGTATCTTCAAGTTGTGCATTATCTACATTTAATACTACAATACCAAAACCCGTAGCTATAAATGCTTTATTTGAAAGGAAAACAATACTATTTATCGATTTGTTGCTGCTTATTAATTTAGATTTTAAATCTAGAATATTTATGGTTTGATCATTTTTAATTAAATCGATATTACCATTATCGTAACCAACGACTAAAATATTCCCCGAAGTATTACACGCAATTGTTGATATTCCAGCATCGCTTAAAAAATTACATTTCGAAAGCGTATGAATTGACATATCTGATTTTTGTAAATAGTAAATTGCATTGGCATTAGCACAATAAATTCGATCTTTAGAATAAGCTATATTTTTATTAGTATGATAAGAAAAATAATCTTTCCAATCCGATTTATTAGTTGTCGTTTCTTGACTATAACTCAAAAATCTTACTCCGAGAATACAAATAATTAATGCAAAATACTTCATGTTATCAAAATTAATTGCTGCAGAAACGCAAATTTATGATATTAATTGTGGATTCTTTCCCAGAAATTCCATCATATTGCGTGCTGCCATTGATCGATGACTTAAACTATTTTTCACTTCAGAACTCATCTCAGCAAATGATTGACTGTGACCGTCGGGCATAAATATTGCATCATAGCCAAAACCTTTTTCGCCATGTTTTTCTTCTAAAATAACTCCATTTACATAACCATCAAATGAAAATTCTTTTCCATCAATTATTAATGCAATCACAGTTCTAAATTTTGCTTTTCTATTTGCAACTCCTTTTAAAAGCCCAAGAGTTTTGTCCATATTATCATCAAAACTACAACCTACTCCAGCAAAACGAGCCGAATAAACTCCTGGGTCACCATTCAAGGCTTCAATTTCAAGACCTGTATCGTCAGCAAAACAATTTACATTATACTTATCATAAATATAACGAGCTTTTTGTAAAGCATTTCCCTCGATGGTTGGTTGTGTTTCGGGAATTTCATCGGAACATCCAAGTTCTAAAAGGCTAATAATTTCAAATGCTGTACCAGCAATGTGCGATATTTCTTCGAGTTTATGTTTGTTATTTGATGCAAAAACCAGTTTCATAATACGTAATTTGAATTGATTTATATTTATTTAGCTTTAACTGTGCTATTTCTTATTGCAAATATAAACTCTCTAATCAATTAAAAATGTATTTTTACAATACTGTTTATTAATACGTTTTAAACTATGCCTACATTTCTCTTTAACGAAATAATATTTGGACCCGTAAAAAGTCGTAGACTAGGCAATTCGCTTGGCATTAACTTATTACCAACCCAAAGCAAACTGTGTAACTTCAATTGCGTTTATTGCGAGTGTGGGTTAAACGATGATTCAAAATCAGATCCATATCCAACACTTGAAACAGTTGTAGAACAACTCGAGAAAAAGTTGATGTCATTGCTATCGAGCAACAATCTGCCCGATGTAATTACCTTTGCTGGGAATGGTGAGCCAACCATACATCCTCAATTTGCAAAAATCATTGATAGTACCATTTTGCTTCGCAATAAATATGCACCACAATGTGAAATCACAGTATTGTCAAACGCAACAATGTTGCGATTACCTAAAGTTATGGATGCATTGAAAAAAGTTGATCGTGCGTTTATGAAAATTGATTCGGCAATCGAAACCACTTCTCATAAAATCAATCAGCCTGTTCAAACTATTCCACTCGATGTACTTGCTTCGCAAATGATAGAACTTGGAGATAAACTCATTATTCAAACAATGTTTTTGCGAGGAACTGCAAACGGGAAACATTTTGATAATACTACTTCCGACGAAATTGATGCACTCATTGCATTTTATCAAGAAACAAATCCATCGGAAGTGCAAATTTATTCAATAGCTCGCGATACTCCCATAGACACTCTCGAAACAGTTTCGAAAGATGAACTTACTGCAATAGCTCAATATATTTCAAAACAAGGAATAACGGTTAATGTCTTCTAAAAAAACGATTCTTGTTTGTCCTCTCAACTGGGGTTTAGGTCATGCTACTCGCATGATTCCAATTATTAATTCTGAAATATCGAAAGGGAATACAGTACTCATTGGATCGGATGGTGATGCCTTGCATTTACTAAGAAATCATTACCCAGAAATTACGTGCATTGAATTACCAAATCTTTCAATAAGTTATGGTAACGGTATTTGGGCAACATTTTTATTCCTTTTTTCTATTCCTAAAATCCTTTTATGGATTCACCGTGACAACAAAAAACTAAACGAAATAATTAAGGAACATCATATTGATTTAGTAATTTCTGACAATCGTTGGGGATTGTGGAACAAATCGGTTCATTCGGTTTTTGTGACTCATCAGGTTATGGTGAAAATGCCAAAAGCAATACGTTTCTTGGAAAGAAGCATTTTCAAGTTACAACAATGGGTAATACGTCATTTCGACGAAATATGGATTCCCGATTTTGAAGATAAACGCAATAATCTTTCGGGCGATTTATCACATAGATTTTTGCCTAAAAAACCAACAAAGTATATTGGCATTTTATCTCAATTCACAAAAACAAATGATGAAACTGTACCAAAGTATGATGTTGCTGTAATTCTTTCTGGTCCCGAACCTCATCGATCAATATTAGAACAAAAGCTTCTTTTACAACTCAGTACTATGACAATACAATCTGTTTTTATTGGTGGTAAAATGAGCAATAACACTATCAATCATTATCCAAATATCAGCTATATTCCATTTGCTAATACAGAAAAATTGCAAGAGATTTTTGCTCAATCAAAACATATTATTTGTCGTTCGGGATATACAAGTATTATGGATTTAACGAAAATCGATAGAAAAGCTATTCTCATTCCTACTCCTTCGCAAACGGAACAAGAATATTTAGCAAAACATCTTTCGGGGAAAGGACAATTTGTGGTTTTGGAACAAAATGCGGTAGAGAAACTGACTGAACAATTTATATTGCAAAACTAGTAACGCTCAATTATATTTCGTGCAAACGTTTACCTCTATGTTTTGAAAAGATAAAATGTTTGGGCTCACCAATCATTTGTGAACGATAAATGCTATTGTGACCCGAAATCAAATATGAAACAATACATGCTATTGCAACATAAATTCCACATTCACCTCCAAAAAGTTCAATTCCCATTACCATACAAGCCAATGGAGTATTGGTGGCTCCAGCAAAAACAGCAACAAATCCCATTCCAGCTAGCAATCCCATGGGCAATGGAATAAATAATGAAATTGCATTTCCCAAAGTTGCACCAATGAAGAATAAAGGAGTTACTTCTCCTCCTTTAAAACCAGCCGAAATAGTTAGAATTGTAAGTAGCATTTTTATTGCAAAATCATAATAAGGAAGCTGAGTATCGAACGATTGTACAATGGTTGGAATTCCTAATCCTGCAAATGTTGATTTACCTAAAAACCAAAGCAAAATTGAAACGATTATTCCACCAACAAACGGTCGTAAAGGTGCATAGTGAATCGTTTTAAATACTTTAGAAGTTGCCAACGTTGCTTTACTAAACGCCATTGCAGTAATTCCAAATGCAATTCCCGCTACTACGCTATACATTACGGTTAACCCATTTAAATTTGGCAATAACGGAATATGATAATGTGTATGAGGTGTATGCCATCCAAGTGTTGTAATATGTGCAATAATTCCTGCAGCAAATGCTGGAAATATAGCATCATATCTTATCTTGCCAATTATAAAGACTTCGAGAGCGAAAATTGCTCCAGCTAAAGGAGTTCCAAAAACAGAACCAAAACCAGCACTTATACTTGCAATTATAAGAATTTTTCTATCGAATGTATGTAAACCGAATGGTCGTGAAAATTGATCGGAAATTGCACCAGCCATTTGTAGAGCAGTACCCTCACGACCCGCAGAGCCTCCGAACAAATGGGTTACTAAGGTTCCCAATAAAACCATTGGAGCCATTTTGAAAGGAATTGTTTTGGAATTTTGTGGTTCGTGAATGGTGTCTATCAAGAGATTATTGCCCGTTTCAACCGACTTCCCATAATAATGATATAACAGTCCAACCAATAAACCACCAATGGGCAGTAATGCTAATAACCATAGATGAGATTCCCTAAAATTGGTTACCCAATTGAGCGACCACAAGAAAAACGCAGAAGCAGTACCAACACTTATTCCAATAATAGAACAAAGAATCAGCCATTTAGCTAAATAGAATAAAGAAGGATTTTCCTTTATAAAGGAATTGATATGATGCTTATTAAATGCCAATTTCAATTGTAAAAACAAATATTATTCATGGCAAAAGTAGCAATAAATACAATAATTAATTGAAATCAAAGCTTATTTCACAAAACCAATAGCAATACTACCATTTAAATAAACACCAGTATAATCGAGTTGATAATTTGCTCTATCGGTTGTATGAAACGATTCACCTTTATATTGACTAAAGAAAAAACCACCTCCAGCATAATAATCAACACAAAGCACCTTAAAAAGAGTACTTTGACGACCGACAGCATAACCCAAATAACTCAGATAAAGAGTCTTAGAAGCCTGCATTATTTGACTATTTTCGGTATATTCACCAGTAATTTTTAGTTGACGATAAAATAATTCGGGACTCCACCACCAACCAGTCAAAGCTGTTGGATTTTTGCCTAAATAAACCTTATATTTTAGATTTATCCCTGCACCTACTACCTGTGTTTTATCAACATTAGTTATTGTTTGTCCCGACGAACTTTTCATATCAAAATCTTGAGCTTTTAGATATATTTTAGCTAATCCTGTTGATTGTGACCATGTGCCAATGAATCCGACACAAAGAGCAGATCGCCTAGTAACAGGACGTTCGTAATTCACTTGCAATGAACCTTGTGCAAGTTTAAACAAATCGAAAGAAATATGATATTTATCTCCATACTTTGTGGAATCATTTGCACTTTGAGCCAACACAAATAAACTACAAATCGAAAAGAAAATCGAGATGAAAAATGATTTCATAACGATACTATTATCTGTTAAGTATTCCGATAATTATACCACTTTTGGGTAAAATTCCAGAATAATCGAAATCATTTATTGATTTATAACGAGTTGGACTATTTTCACCTCCATAATAGGTTAATCGCAATCCACCACCAATATAAAAATCTAAAGATATTGCATGACCAATTATTTGCTGATAGCCTAAAACAATACCGCCATAATACACATTCATTGTGGTATTCGTCTCATATCCAGCAGTAAAAACATTTGTATTTGTATTATAATCCCAAAGATACGAATCATCATGCTTAATGTATTTTTCAAGATGACGTCCCATAAGATGAATACCATAATAAAAAGGATATTTTGTTGGTCCAGAATTTTTACCCAAATAACTTCTATATTGTAATTCTAATCCCGGCCCAAAATACTGCTCTTTATTAGTATTACCCGTTTTTGTATAATCAGAACCCATTAAAGCAAAATATATTGAATTGCGATTATTCCGAAATGGAACTTCAACTCCAAGATGAGCAGTTCCAGTAACATAGTAAAATAAATTTGACTTAAAGATAAATGATAATGTATCATCTTTCATATACTTAACCCCTTGTGCATTTGACGATAAAACGGATGTACCAGCCAAAACAAGTGTTAAAAGGAATAATTTTACTGTTTTCATTTGTTTGATTTTTAAATAATTACTTTTTCTCTATCACAAATATACAAATATTTCTAAATCTACAGTGGTTCTTGCTGACTTAAACAATGGAAACTACCTAATCCCCAAATAATATCGGTTGAATCAATTCCAATAATTGGACGATCGGTAAAACATTTACCTAAAATATCTAGGGCAATTTGATCTTTATCGCATTGGAACGTTGGAACAATTACTCCCGAATTACAAACATAAAAATTTGCATACGATGCCGGTAAACGTTGATCATCCCAAATAACTTCATCGGGCATTGGAAGTTCAACTACATTTAGTTGTTTACCATTTATCAAACGCATTTTCTTTAATGCATTTAAATTTTCTAATAATGGCAAATGATTTGCATCGTTTTTATTTGGCTCTACAACAGTAACTACCGTGTCTTCATTTACAAATCGAGTAATGTCATCAACATGGCCATTTGTATCGTCACCTTCAATTCCATCGCCTAACCAAAGCACTTGTTCTACACCATAATAATCCAGCAAATATTGTTCAATTTGAGATTGATTTAAAGTTGGATTTCTATTTTCATGAAGCAAGCATGCTGTTGTTGTAAGTAAGGTTCCTTTCCCATTAAAATCAACTGAACCACCTTCCATTATTATACCTGGATTAAATACTGGTACGTTCAAATACTTTGCGATTAAACTAGGAATTTGATTATCTAAATCGCAAGGATATTTTCCTCCCCAAGCATTATATCCCCAATTGACAATCGCTTTTTCAGCATTACCATTAACTAAAAAAGCAGGGCCATGATCGCGACACCAAGCATCATTAGTAGGATGTAAATGAAATCGAATATTCGACATGATAGTTCCATTTTCGCTCAACTGTTGTTTTACAGTTTCAAGCATTGAATTGTCTATCACATTAATATTAACTATTTCACCCTTACTTATTTCTTTTATAAACTGATTATAAAAAGGGAATATAGGCTCCATTTTATCGGGCCATGAGGCTTCATTATGAGGATAACTTAACCAAGTTGAAGCATGTTTTTCCCATTCAGCTGGAAAACGATAACCTAAAGAGCGAGGAGTTCTTAGTTCCATGATTTTTATGCAGTTTTATGTTTTTTACACAACAAGTTACTAACGATTGACGAAAGTATATAAAGGATAATGATAAACGGAATTGCCTTATAAGTAAGGATGGCTAACAGGATTATCGATAATCCTAAAAAGATAAATCGAGTTTTATTATCAGCCCATTTTAGAGATTTCATCTTCAATGAGAATAATGGTATTTCGCTTACCAATAATAAAGAAAATACAATTATCAAACATAAAAGAATAACTGGATTTAATATAATATCGACCAACAATCCCGTTTGCCCAAAGTGCAAAATCAATGGCATTGAAGCAAAGAACAAAGCATTTGCGGGTGTTGGAACACCAATAAACGATGTTGTTTGACGAGTATCAATATTAAATTTAGCTAATCGTAAGGCCGAAAATACTGCAATTAAAAAAGCTGGTAAAGTAAATGCATAATCAATTGGTCGATAGGTTAAATAATAATTTACCGCTTGTATCTTATTAACCAAAACATAAATATGTGAATTCGGATTGAAAATATCTTCCTTACCAATTGCAATATTCATAACTTGAAAAGCAATAACCGATGGAGCAACACCAAAGCTAACCATATCGGCAAGCGAATCGAGTTGTTTCCCAATCTCTGAATATGCTTTTAACAATCGTGCTGCAAGTCCATCTAGAAAATCGAAAACAGCAGCAAGAATTATAAACAAACTTGAAATCCACAAGAATTGATATCCAGCAAAAGCTAATGCAATAGCAATACATCCGCAAAATAAATTGAGCGATGTTATAAAATTTGGAATATGCTTTTTCATTTTAATAATTTTAATAATTTTAATAATTTTAATAATTTATTAATTTATAATACTTTTTGTTTTCCAATTACCTTTTAAATACCAAACCCAAGCTAGCAACAATCCCACAACCCATCCTGTAGGTATGCTCCACCATATACCTACAACTCCGAAATAGTGCGACAAAACATATGCTGCAGGAATTCGAACTCCCCATAATGCGAAAAGGGTGATAAACATAGGAACTAAGGTATCACCTGCTCCACGTAAAATACCTTGAATTACAAACATTAAAGAGAATAATACATAAAACGATGCAACAATTTGCAAATATTGTGAACCTAAATCGATAACTACTAAATTTTTAGTAAATGCAGTCATTATTGCATGACTAAACAAACCAATAACCAAAGCCAGAGCAACTGACATAACTGTTGTAATCCAGAGCGTTTTATGAAATCCTTTGCGAGCTCGTTCCCATTTGCCTGCTCCAATATTTTGTCCAACAAACGTAGATAAACCATAAGAAAAAGTCATTGCTGGAATTGAGGCAAACATATCTATTCTACTTGCAACAGAATATGCAGCTACGACATTTGTTCCATATTGATCGACAATCCAAATCAAAGCCATCATTCCTAAAGCGACAAATGATTGTTGCAAGCCTGAAGGAAGCCCAATTCGAACGCTTTGTTTGAACATTTGTTTATCCCATTGCAAATTAAATATCTTAAACCTTACTTTCGAATTCGTTTTATTCAAATAAATAACAGTAAATAAGAATGTTCCACCT
>Ga0302292_1000523_pt1 | contig 27040 bp, 24 predicted proteins | sample III_Fen_N2_1_FD_194553 | JGI IMG/M metagenome (GOLD analysis project Ga0302292, IMG submission 194553) | Peat permafrost microbial communities from Stordalen Mire near Abisko, Sweden - III_Fen_N2_1 | ecosystem: Environmental > Terrestrial > Soil > Wetlands > Permafrost | place: Sweden: Abisko...
TACCATTGTAACGGTGAAATACTAAATAACTGATACTTTTGCTTTTTATTTCCTGATGTTATCTGTACGAAAATCAGGTTTTATATGTCAATAACGAAATCATTTATTCTGCAAGGAGAATTAAAAAACAGTAGTATGCCAGATAATATACACATATCAGTTGTTTCGCCGGTTTATAGAGCCGAAAACATAGTTTCCGAATTAGTGAAGCAGGTAAAAGAACAGCTTTCACCTATTACAGAAGACTTTGAAATCATTCTGATCAACGATGCATCCCCTGATAATTCATGGGTTGAGATAGAAAAAGAGACAGCAAAAGATAAACGGGTGAAAGGACTGAACCTTAGCCGTAATTTTGGACAACACTATGCTATTACTGCCGGTCTTAATTTCGCCAGGGGTGAATGGATCGTGGTAATGGATTGTGATTTACAGGATCGTCCCGACGAAATTCCGAACCTATATCACAAAGCACTGGAAGGTTATGACTCGGTATTTGCACAACGCACCGAAAGGAATGACACCCTTTTCAAAAAACTATTCTCGAAGTTGTTTTACAAATTATTCAGTTATTTGACGGATACCAAACAGGATGCAACAGTAGCAAATTTTGGTATTTATCGACGGTGTGTGATTGATGCTATTTTGTCAATGCACGATCAGATTCGTTTTTTTCCTACCATGGTGCAATGGGTTGGTTTTCGCAAGTTTTATTTACCCGTGGAACACGCCAGCCGGTTTGAAGGTAAATCCACTTATAATTTTAAAGGACTCTTTCGTTTGGCAATGAATACGATTATGGGTTTTTCGGATAAACCTCTGCGGTTGACGGTGAAAGTTGGTTTTTTTATCACATTACTCTCTGTTCTTGTGGCAATAGTCTATTTGGGTCTTTATCTATCCGGCCGTATTCAGGTAGAAGGATTTACCACGCTTATCCTTTCTCTCTGGTTTTTATCCGGTTTTATAATGTTCATTTTGGGAATACTCGGTTTATATATCGGGCGTATGTTTGAAAAAGTAAAAGAGCGCCCTGTTTATCTGATTCAGGATAAATGCAATATCTAAGCATCAGATTATATCACTTCATTGTAACTTTCCCTAAATAAATCAGGTGGGATGAAAATAGAATATTGCACATGGGATTCCGGTTTCTTTGATAAAAAAATTGGAAAAATTGAATATGATCGGTCACCGGAGGGTGATTTGATACAACTCTTCCAAACAGCGAAAGAGGACGGATATCAGCTTATCTATGTTTTTGGAGATGAAGATACTTTTGTTCCCGACGCAGTTTTAAATCAGTTTAATGGTCGGTTGGTGGACAGAAAGTGTTTGTATTCTAAAACAATAAATGCCGATGATAGTTGCGAAAGCAATGCTGTCGAATATAAGTTGACTGAATTGACTCACGACTTGGAATCGTTGGCTCTTTTAAGCGGTGCTCATTCACGCTTTCGATTAGATAAAGGCTTTGATAATGCAGACTTTGAGCGATTGTATGCTATTTGGATCAACCGATCGTTGAAAAAGGAAATTGCAGATAAGATTTTTGTTGTAGCAGAGTCCGATAAAGTAATGGGAATGATCACCCTGAAAATTAATGAAGCTGTCGGCCACATTGGATTATGTGCCGTTTCGGAAGCAGCTCAGGGGAAAGGCTATGGAGGTAATTTAATCAAGGCATGTGTAAATGAGTTACTCTCAAAGAAAGTATATCAACTGGAAGTCCCCACTCAAATGGATAATATCAGTGCCTGCCGTTTTTACGAAAAATGTGGATTTTCCATTCAATCAATTACAAACACTTATCATTTTTGGTTATGATACCTTTTAATAAACCCTACCTCACCGGTAAAGAAACGCATTATATTTACGAAGCTGTAAATAGTGGTAAAATTTCGGGCAATGGCATGTTTACCCAACGTTGCCAAAGCTATTTCGAAAACCGTTATGGATTTAAGAAATGTTTGCTAACTACCTCCTGCACCGATGCGTTAGAAATGGCAGCTTTGCTTTGCAATATTCAACCGGGCGATGAAGTCATTATCCCCAGTTATACTTTTGTTTCTACGGCATTAGCTTTTGTTCGACAGGGTGCTACAATCATTTTTGCCGATAGTTATGCCGATAATCCTAATATTGATGCCGATAAAATCGAAGCACTTATAACTCCCCGCACTAAAGTTATTGTTCCGGTACATTATGCCGGTGTGGCTTGCGATATGGATAAGATTATGTCTATTGCGAATAAATATAATTTGTTGGTAGTGGAGGATGCTGCTCAGGCTGTGGATTCTTACTATTCCACCCCTAAATCCCCTAAAGGGGACTTAAAGAGTGCGGTCTCTAAAGCTGCCTTGGGCTCGATAGGTCATCTTGCAGCTTTTTCTTTTCACGAAACAAAGAATATCATATCGGGTGAAGGGGGGATGTTGGCAATAAACGATGATCGGTTTGTACATCGGGCAGAAATTATTTGGGAGAAAGGAACCAATCGCGCGGAGTTCTTCCGTGGTGAGGTGAACAAATACGGTTGGGTTGATACCGGCTCTTCGTTTTTACCTTCCGAAGTTATTGCTGCTTTTCTTTGGGCACAGATCGAGAATCTGGAAGATATTCAGCTTCGTCGAAAGTCTATTTGGAATCAATATTATGAGGGATTGAAACCGCTTGCTGATAAAGGTTTCTTCTCTTTACCAACCTTACCGTCGTATGCTACTAATAACGCTCATATGTTTTATCTGGTATGCAATTCTCTTGATGAACGTACCCGATTTATTGCGCATCTGAAACAACATAAAATATTATCTGTATTTCATTATTTGAGTTTGCATAGCAGTCCCTATTATATCGATAAATACAAAGGTGATGGATTACCTAATTGCGATCATTTTGCCGATTGTTTGGTTCGTTTGCCTCTGTTTTACGAATTGTCAGAGGCTAATATTGAGCGAATTATACATGCAATCAATACATTCTTCGTGTAATGAAGTATAGAATGCATAAAAGATTCATTAAGAATAGATGAAACAAAATAAACTACTACTGTCAACCGTATTCCTGCTTTTATGTGCGGCATATATGGCTGTACTGGCAGCTATACCCGATGGTTATAATGATATGCGTGAACATGCGGCTTTTGCGCGTGAAATGCTGAGTGGAGTACGCCCCACTGCGGGTAACTTTATGTTCTATTGGTTGGTGAATATTGTCTCTTTGTTTAGCGGAAATATTCGTTTTTCAGAAATAAGTTTGTGTTTGCTTTTAGCCGGTGCCACTACATATCGGCTATACTGGTCACAGAAAAAAATAGTATCTGTAACCGCCGGCGGTAAAAACAGTCGGTCAGACTATTGGTTATCATTTGGCTTTGCAGTAAGCTTACTTTTTGTTTTTGCCATTCCCATTCCAAGCTATTCGTTAGACGAGTTTATGTATATTGGTAACTACGTCCCCAATGTATGGCACAATTCTACGGTGTTGTTTGTGTTTCCTTTTGCATTGTTGCTTTTCGAGCAGTCGTACCGACAATTGACGCAATACGACGCGCAACGGAATATCTGGATTTTGCTGTATGTTTTTCTGAATGTATTTATAAAACCGAGCTATTTTTTTGTTTTTGTAAGTGTGTATCCTTTGCTATTGCTTCTTAAGTACAAATTTAAAAAAGAATTCTGGCAGGGAATTTTACCGGTTATGATTGGTTTGGTCTTTTTAGGGTTGGAGTTTTGGTCTATTTATCTAACGAAAGATCCGTTTAGTAACGAAAAATCGTCAGTCATTTTCCAACCTTTTTATAGCAGTCCGCTCTTCCCCGATTTATGGCCAATGCCTTATGCTTTTGTTTTTTCATTGTTCTTTCCACTGCTTTACGCTGCGTTTAATTTCAATAAAGTAAGGAAAAGCCAGTTGTTTTGGTTCTCTTCGCTTTCCTTTATTGTCTCCGTATTTATTTATTTGTTTATTGCCGAAACAGGTCCTAGGGCTACGCATGGTAATTTCTACTGGCAAATAGTTATCTGTACATGGATATGTTTTTTCGTATCCCTGATGGCATTGTTGAAAGATTTCAAACAACAGGGTAAGACGTTTAAGAATAGTTTATTGCTTTCGGTTTACGGTATACAAGTGGTGATGGGTATCATTTATTTTGTAAGACTATGTGCTACCGGAAATTATTATTGATATTCAATGCAAACGAAAAATAATAGTCATTTTACTTTTTCCATATCCTTACATTATAACTCAACAATTGTTGCCAATTGAACAAAATAATATATCTTTGTTAAGCGGATTGTGATTGTCACACATCCTATTCTGATTCTGTCCACTGATTACTCTGATTTACACAGATAAAAGAATTATTAGGTGAAGTATTATTGATTAATTATTTTACAAAATATGGAAGAAGATTATTTATATGAAAGAGAAACATATCAAATAATTGGGGCAATGATGGAAGTTCATAAAACATTGGGTTGTGGATTTCTGGAAGCGGTATATCAGGAGGCGTTAGCAATTGAATTTGAGAAACAAAAGATACCTTTTGTGAAGGAAAAGAGATTATTTCTGTTTTATAAAGGAATTCAAATCGAAAAGTTCTATATCGCTGACTTTGTATGCTTCGACAAAATAATAGTTGAATTAAAAGCATTGTCAGCATTAACTTCTACACATGACTCTATTATGATTAATTACCTAAAAGCGACTAAATTAAAAGTTGGATTATTAGCTAATTTTGGAGAAAGGAGCTTGAAACACAAAAGACTAATTTATTAAAAAATAATCAGTGTAAATCCGATAAATCCGTGGATAATTAATTCATGAAAGGGAGTAAAGGTGTAATTCTGAATATGAAATTTAATCAGTGTAAATCAGACTAATCTGTGGATAATCTATTTTGAAATTTCTTCCGAGGACAAAAAAAATCCGTGGACAATTTGTCTTAATTACTTTAGTGGACAATATCAGTGTAAATCATGAGCACAGCAATTAAATTCGAAAATATATCCAAACAATACCGCCTCGGGGTTGTCTCTACGCAAACGCTTAGTCACGACCTCAACCGTTGGTGGAAGATGAATATCCGTGGACAAGAAGATCCCTATTTAAAGATTGGAGAAGTAAACGACCGGGCGCATAAAGGCGAAAGCGAATATGTGTGGGCATTGAAAGACATTAACTTCGAGGTGCAACAAGGCGATGTCCTTGGTATTATCGGGAAGAACGGAGCCGGGAAATCTACTCTTTTAAAAATTCTCTCCAAAGTTACAGCACCCACTACAGGAACCATTAAAGCAGCCGGACGCATTGCTTCCTTGCTGGAAGTAGGTACCGGTTTTCACCCCGAGATGACCGGACGCGAGAATATCTATATGAACGGTGCCATTATGGGCATGACCAAAGCAGAGATAACCCGCCGTTTCGACGAGATTGTTGATTTCTCGGGCGTAGAACGATACATAGACACTCCCGCCAAACGTTACTCCAGCGGTATGACCGTACGTCTTGGTTTTGCCATAGCTGCCCACCTCGAACCCGAGATATTGGTAGTGGATGAAGTGCTAGCCGTAGGCGATGCCGAATTTCAAAAGAAAGCCATTGGAAAAATGCAGGATGTAAGTAGAGGAGAGGGGAGAACGGTATTGTTTGTGAGTCATAATATGGACGCAATTCGGAAACTATGTAATCGGTGTGTTTTGTTAAAGGATGGGGTGGTGAATTTTACTGGAAATACTAATGATGTAATTGATACTTACATTCTGAATAATCAGAACTCAAGCCATAAACTATTTGATAAATATATTTCTGATTCTATCTTTTTAAAAGAAGCTGTTATTTGTGGAGAAAAGAATTTACCAACAAATGAACTACTTATTGGAGAAAAATGGAGTGTTAAAGTGAAATTTGAAATTCAAGCTGAGATTCAAAATACTGTTTTTGGTATTGGAATAACGACTGCAACTGAAATACCAATAAATACAACATGGTCTTCACCTCAAAATCTAAAATGTGGAAATTATGAAATTGATTTTGTGTCGGATAATTTGTTTTTTCAAAAAGGTGTTTATAGGATCGTATTAGGAATTTCGAAAGGAAATGATTCTCTTTATTATGACGATGATTTTTTACAATTCGAAGTGGTTCTAATATCAAAAAATATCAATGAGGATTTGATTCGAGTTGATGGAACTACAGGCATAATAATGAACCAATTAAGAACGAAAATTGTGAGAATATAGATAATGAAAAATTCTCAAATGGGAACTCTTAGTTGGAAAAATATTCAAATAGGTTTTGATATTAGATTCTGATTATCAAATAAAATATTAAAACATATTATTCATATAACACTAAAATTTAATATAAATGATTATTCGCATTTTTGATGTTGCTTCTATTCAGATTAAGAACGAAAGAAGACTAAGAAAGCAACAAGAATGGTTCCGTACAGATTACATCAAATTTAAAAGAATGTTGGGTGAAAGCCATGAATTTCCAATTTCAGATAATTACGCATGTTTAAATGATAAATTTGATAATAGTGGTGTTGCTGGGGGAGCCTATTTTCATCAAGATTTATTTGTCGCAAAACAAATCTTCAATAATAGACCCCGTAAACATGTTGATATAGGTTCAAGAATTGATGGTTTTGTTGCGCATGTTGCTGTCTTTAGAGAAATTGAAATTTTTGATATAAGAAAATTAGATTCAAAGGTTGAAAATATATCTTTTATTCAAGCTGATTTAATGTCAGATGATTTTGAGTATATTGATTATTGTGATTCTATTTCATGTCTACATGCTTTAGAACACTTCGGCTTAGGGAGATATGGTGATAATTTAGAACCTAACGGTCATTTAAGAGGATTTCGTAAAATTACCCAAATGTTGAAGAAAGATGGTTATTTCTATTTTTCTGTCCCTATGGGGATACAACGTATTGAATTTAATGCTCACAGGATATTCTCATTAGAATACTTACTAAAAATGGTAGAAAATGATTTTAGGATTAAATCATTTTCTTATGTTGATGATAATGGTGATTTCCATGAGAATATTAAACTAACTGAAATCCTTATAAAAGATTCATGTAATTGCAATCATGGCTGTGCTATATTTATTCTTAATAAAAAATAAATATTAAAGATCTGATTAGCTTTAATAATTATTAAATGTATGTTTTATAATTCAGTTACAAGGGAGTAATTGAACAAAAATGCTTTGTGGAATAGAATTGAAAATTTAGGTGAATGAGAAAAATAATACAAACCGTTTTTAATAAGCTAGGATATAAAATTTCGAAAGTCGATAATTACAAATATCATGGTGATTTTGGTTTAAAAAATTTAATTACAAGAGAAAAGTGGCTGAAACAAAAATTAGTTGAATTACCTCATGGAACCAGAATTTTGGATGCTGGTGCTGGTGAGTTAGAGTATAAGAGATTTTGTTCTCATCTAAACTATGTTTCACAGGATTTTGGTAAATATGATGGAATCGGTGATCAAACTGGATTACAGATGCAATCATGGGACAATACAAAACTTGATATTGTTTCTGATATAACTAAAATACCAGAACCAGATAATTCATTTGACGCAATTATGTGTATTGAAGTTTTTGAACATTTACCAGCACCTATAGAAGCAATAAGAGAGTTTTCTCGATTACTGAATAAAAATGGAAAATTAATTATTACAGCACCGTTTTGTAGTTTGACACATTTTGCTCCTTATCACTTCTATTCTGGATTTAATAGATATTTTTATGAAAAACATTTGACTGATTCTGGATTTCAAATAGATGAAATTATACCAAATGGAAATTTCTTTGAATATATAGCTCAAGAGTTACAATGTAGGATTCCTAATCCATATTTTTTAGATGAACTAACTGAAATTGATAAAAAGGCAGTTGATCGTGTGATAAAAATGTTGGAAAGAATGAATGATTCGGATAAAAAATCTTCCGAACTACTTTGTTTTGGATACCATATAAAAGCTACAAAAATATGATTGTCATAAATTTACAAGGAGGCTTTGGAAATCAGTTGTTTCAATATTCTTTTGCGTATTCTCAATCAAAAATATTAAATACTTTCTTTGTCGTAGATGATTTTCAATCATTTGTTCTTCCTGAATATTTCAATCTAGGTGTATTGAATTTGCCATGTCTAAATAGACTTAAATATATTCAGAAAGCCCGGAGATTTATAAATAAAAAAATAAGAGCCAAATGCAGCATTGATTTTACAGATTGCAGTTTATCGAAAGAATTTTTACCAGTGAATAATAATTCCTATTATGTTGGATATTTTCAATCAATTTCTTTCTTCGAGGGAAACGAAGACAAAATAAAGAAACTATTTAATCTAAGGAAGAGGCATATTCAAGAATATAAAAAAAAATATGAATTTGAATTTAGGCATAATAAGACATTGGTTATTCATATTAGAAGGACTGACTATTTAAAACATGGAGTAGAAAAAGATTTAGGCAATGATGATTTGTCTTTACCAATGACTTATTATAGAAATTGTTTAAATAAAATTGAAAATTTAGCCAGCTATAGAATTTTTGTTATTGGAGATGATTTCGCATTTATTCAAAATAACTTCTCCGATTTACCAAACGTCTCATTTGAACAGAATGAATTAATTGTTGATTTTCAGTTATTGATGAATGCAGATGTGGCGATTATTTCAAATAGCACATTTGCATGGTGGGCAGTTTATCTTAATAAAAAGTTGAATAAGCACGTGTATGCTCCAAAATATTTTTTAGGGTTTCATATTTATAAAGAGTTCCCTCTAGGTATAAGTTATAAGCTCCCGTATGAATGGGTGATTGTATGATACGGTTGTGTTATTGGTTGTTAATAAATGTTGTGTTTTTCTTTAAGGTGATTATTCTTGATGATTTGGACTAAAATGATACGGCTGTTATTTTTTTTAGTTTGATAGATAAGGATTTTAAAAGTCAGAATTGTTTAGATACAAACATTATATTATGCGATTATGAAAAAAGGAATTTCAATTATTGTTTGTTGTTATAATAGTGCACTGCGCTTACCGGAGACAATTAAACATTTAGCATTACAAGAAATTGATAACAATATTTTATGGGAAGTAATTATCATAGATAATGCTTCAACTGATGATACTTCAAACATAGCTAACATTGAATGGGAAAAATGGAATAAAAACGTTGAATTTAGAGTTTTATCTGAATCAAGATCAGGATTGTCGCATGCTCGCAAAACGGGAGTCAACTCGGCACAATTTCAATACATAATCTTTTGTGATGATGATAATTGGTTAGACTCAAATTACGTTCAACTGGCTTTCGAAATAATAGATAGGAACCCTGAAATAGGCATGTTAGGTGGTTTAGGAATACCCGTATCAGAAATTGAATTACCGCAATGGTTTGAAGGGAAAAAGAATGGGTATGCAGTTGGAAGTCAAAGTTCCCATAATGGTGAAGTTGAGAAAGATAGATTGCTTTGGGGAGCAGGCGTTGTTTTGAGAACTGATGTAATGTTGAAGATATATGATTCAAATATAGATTCATTGCTGGTTGGTAGAAACGGAAATCAACTAAGTTCTGGTGATGATTCAGAATTAGCTATTTGGCATATTATTCTTGGATATAAACTTTGGTATGATGATAGATTAATATTCCACCATTTCATTTCGAAAGAAAGACTAACAGAGAATTATGTTACAAATCTATTTAATGGATTTGTTTATTCAAACCAAATTATTGATTTGTATCTTAGAATTTTAGAATATCAAACAAGTGTTAGACGAAATGGAAAAGTGATTATTCTTTTAAGATCCTTATTTAAGATATTATTTACAAAGATGCATGTCGTTAATTTCAGTGCAGCACTCCCAAGGTTAAAAGAAAATATTCAATTGACATTTAACTCCAAAATTGTATTTAATGAAAATCTTGCTTTAGTACAAAAGAAAGTCTGGAATAAACTAGCTCGTATAAATAAAGGCATATAATTAATAAACATTTTCTCGTTGTCTGAATAGAGTAGTTCGTGAATATGAGTTAAGATTGAGTTTGCTGATAAAGCTAATTGCCGATTATAATTAAATAATTATTCTGTAAATAAAAAACAAATGCTGCAAAATCCTTTAGTATCTATTATTGTTGCGTGTTACGATCAAGCTCAATATCTATCCGAGGCACTAGATTCTATTTTAGCACAAAGCTATTCCAATTGGGAGTGCATAATCGTGAATGATGGTAGTCCCGATAATACAGATGAAATTGCCGGATTGTACTGTGATAAAGACGTACGTTTTAAGTACCTTTACAAAGAAAATGGAGGACCAGCTTCTGCACGTAATGCTGGATTAAAGATTGCAAAAGGTGAGTATATTCAATTGTTAGATTCCGATGATAAACTTGCTTTTCAGAAGCTTGAAAAACAAATAATGACATTTGATAGTGATAAAGGTATGGGCATTTCCATTACTAACTATTGCATGTTTGATAATAAAAACAATTTATATTCAGCGTCCGACGAGTGGAATAATACATTAAGTAATGATTTTCGACACGATATCTTATTTCGTTGGGATAGAAATTTTTCAATACCTATACATACTGCATTATTTAAAAAAGAATTGATAAAAAACATACAATTTAACGAACAAATATTTGCTCAAGAAGATTGGTTTTTTTGGATCGAAATTTCTGAATGTCATCCTGTTGTCGGGTATATCAATGAGGAATTGGTTTTTTATAGACTCAATCCTAAAAGCAGGACAAGGAATATAGTATTGATGAAAACTAATACAATAAAAGTGTTTCTTATCATTCTTCAAAAATTGAAAGGGAAAGAAAAAGATGATTTCATATTGCGATTTGGCGAAGATTTATCCACTGATGCTTATAAAATAGAAGCTCTAACTCTTGAAAATATAAGAATTAGAAGATCAAAAGCTTACCGAATTGGAAAGTTAATTTTTAAACCATTTTCAATATTAAGAAATAAATTGAAATAAAATAGCTGAGAAGATAATGCCTAAAGTCTCCGTCATCATCCCCAATTATAATCATGCCCCCTATTTGCGTCAACGCATAGATAGCATCTTAAAACAAACCTATCAGAATTTTGAGTTGATATTGTTGGATGATTGTAGTACGGATAATAGCACCGAAATACTTGCGGAATATAGCAATCACCCGAAAGTAAGCTATTGTGTATTTAACGAACAAAATAGTGGGAGTACGTTTCAGCAATGGGACAAGGGTATTGAGTTAGCCAAAGGAGAATTTATCTGGATAGCTGAGAGTGATGACTGGGCGGAGCCTGTTTTTTTGGAAACATTGATAGCTACCAAAAAAAAATATCCGGATGTAGGATTACTTTATTCAGCTTCGACATTAATAGATGTAGATGGAAATTGTACCTATGACAATGCAGCCAACAATAGCGGTGAAACGATCTTCTATAAAGGAAAGGTATTTATTGAACAGAAAATGCTTACCAGTAACCCTATTTGGAACGCAAGCATGATGCTGTTTCGAAAATCCTTACTTAGTCATGTTGAGAATAGCGAATATCGTCAGATGAAATATTCCGGCGATTGGTTGCTATATGTACAGTTGCTCGTAAACACTAATGTAATTGAGATAAAGCAAACGCTGAATCATTACCGTATTCATGCCGCAAACGTATCGAATCAGGCAAAACTGTCAGGCAAGTATTATACGGAAGGCTTTCGGGTTTTTACTTATATCTCTACCATTGAAGGAATAAACATTTCGCAAAGTGTCTTGATTAAATGGGCAAAATTATACCTAAAGGATACCAAAAGATATTCCTTCCCAGCAGAAATAAAAAAGGAGATATGGAATTTATTCTATCAATATAATCCCATAATCAATGTGTATATATTCCTAGGTAGATTGGCTTACGCTTTCAAAAAATAGCTTATGAAAAGAGTGACAGTGGTATTGCCGGTTTACAATGGCTCAAAATATTTAAAAGAAACAATTGACAGTGTTCTAAATCAAACCTACAAAAATTTTGATTTTCTCATTATTAACGATGCTTCTACAGATAATAGTGAGGAAGTTATTCTTTCATTCACTGACCCCAGAATAAAATATCATTTAACTGAAACGAATCTTGGATCAATTGGTGCTCCAGTAAAGGGCATGAATATGAGCGAGACAGAATATATAGCACGCATTGACCAGGATGATATATGGTTGCCAGCCAAATTGGAAAAACAAATTCAAATCATGGATGCCGATCCTCAAATTGGTATTTGCGGAACATCCATCGAACTGTTTGGCGACCGGAGCGGTGTAAAAATCTTTCCTATAACAAATGAACATTTAAAAGTGGGCTTTTTATTTTTTTGCTGTATGAGCCATCCCAGTGTTGTATTCCGTAAATCATTTTTAGTAGAGACGGGTGTCACATATAACGAAATGTATCGATTAGCCGACGACTACAAAATGTGGATTGATTGTATTGACCTCACTCAGATATATAACATTCCTGAACCTTTGGTACGCTATCGCCAGCATGAGGAACAAATTTGTTCGGTTGCGAATGCCCCGAAGCAAATGCAGGTGCAAAATAGAGTACGATTGGAGATGTTAGAACGTATTTCTTTAAATTTTAGTCAGGATGAAAAGAATTTTCATATCAACCAATTTGTGGATGGGAAGATGAAGTCGATAGATGATTATAAGCAATTTGTCAAATGGAGTCAACTTATTTGTCAAAGAAATGATGAGAATAGAAAATATATTGATCCTGATATTTTAAATGCTGATTTAAAATATCATTTGCAAATATTTTTAAAGCGATATATCTTAAATAAGTTTTTTCAAAAGATGAATATAGTTGCTTTGATACGATATTTTTTCTCTTTTAGTTGGATTTACCTAAGTGTAAGACGGAATCTAGGCATTGCTAAGCGATGTATTTTAAAATAATATGATTCAAAAAAAAATAAAACGCAAATTATATAAACTGTTTCACCCAGCTGTGGGGGAGATACTGATGTTGCATAGGGTAGTTGAGAACAGAAGTGTGCTGGAAGCTAATCGGCAAATGGAAATTACACCGGAGTTTCTTGAAAAGACCTTGCAGAACTATCAACGAAAGGGTTATCAGTTTGTTTCTTTGGACGAAGTGTACGAGATTGTTAGCAAACAGAAGAGACCGAAACCAAAGTTTGTATGTTTTACTTTTGATGATGGATACGTTGATAATTATGAGTTGGCTTATCCTATCTTTAAAAAGTATAATTGTCCTTTTGCAATCTATGTGACTACTGATTTCCCTGATGGGAAGGCATTGCTTTGGTGGTATAGGTTGGAGGAAATTTTGTTGAAAAATGTTCAACTTAGATTGTCAGATGGGTCTGAATTTAATTGTTCTACAAATGAAAATAGAAATAATGCCTTCAAGGAAATTCGCAATAAAATTTTCTCATTACAGTCAGACAACATGGTGAAAACTCTTAATGAGTTATTTTTGCCATATACTTTCGATTATGATATAGAAAATAAACAAGTAATGTCTTGGAAGCATATAATTACTTTATCCAAGGATCAACTTTGTACAATTGCTTCTCACTCTATAAGTCATTCTGCACTTGATTGGTCTACTGTAAATATGATGAAGAGAGAAGTTATAGATTCAAAATATATTATTGAGAAAAAAATAAACTTACCAGTATTACATTTTGCATATCCTTATGGAAGATACAATGATAATATATGTAAGACCATTTTAGAGGCTGGTTATAGAACTGCTGTATTAGCTAACGGAGATGTTGAACGGACAGATGCGAATATAATAATATTAAGGAGGATAGTTTTAATTGAAAAGTGAACCATTTATGAGATTTATTAGGATTAGAAGGTGTGTTAAGGAAAACTATAATCAGTTCAAAATTGATTTACAGTTGAGAGTAAACATGAGAAAGAAAAAATTGCCAATTAATATATGTTGTGATATTGGAATTGGAGCAAAACTAATTTGGTATTTAGAATTGCTGTTATTTTGTGAAGAGCAAAGATTAGAACCATATTTTAAATTTAGCTATGAAGATTCAACAGAGACTGATGATTTCTTTGGTAGTTATTTCTTATCTTCTTTACTACCTTATAATAAATACATAAAAATACATTCAATAGAGCAACTAAAATTAAAAAAAGGATACAACAATTTATTGTCTGTAGAGAAGGCCAGTGAATTAATAAAATCTAACTTGATAATGAATAATCAGCTAAATGACTATATCATTTCTTTTTGTGTAAATAAATTTGATAATCAAAATGTGTTAGGTATACATTATCGTGGAACAGATAAAATTAGAGAAGCAAGTTATGTGGATTATGAAAAAGTATTGAGTGTTATACAGAAGTGTATGGAACTTACGAATAAATTTACAAAAATATTTGTGGCAACCGATGATGCTAATTTTTTAGACTATCTGTTAAATACAAAGTTTTGTGAGTTGATAATTTCACATGATGATTATTATCGGTCTGCAAACCAAGTTTCAATCCACTCCAGAATTAATTTAAATAGATATAATGTCAATAGGGATGCGATTGTCAATATAATGTTGTTGAGTAAATGTGATTTTATTATAAAATCATCATCTTTTTTAAGTTCTATCTCTTTACTTCTAAATCCCAAAATACCGTTCGTAATGCTAAATAAACCATACGATGAATTTTTGTGGTTCCCGGAGAGAGAATTGATTGGTAAAGTTGCATTTGATGTTTAATGAAAGTGGTAAATTTATTCTTGAAAAATATGAAAAAATATGAAGTGAAGTTGAATCAAAAAAAGTTAATATTTCATTTAGGACATTCAATGGGATTTTATTCTGAGTTTAATAATATGGTGTTGGCTATATTGTATTGCAGAATTCATGATATAAAATTTATGTTATATTCACAAGATGCTGTTTTTAAAGAGAATTTAGGTTGGTCAGATTATTTTTTACCTTTTTGTAAAGAGATATTTTTCCGTCCAATCCACTTTGTTAACGGAAGAGCGAATAGTCCTAAATTAGGTATCAAAACTAAGTTTTATGGATTTCTGCATAAAACTTTTTTTTCAGATATTTATATGACTCAAGATCTTTGGACTAAATTTAGAGACTTGGATAAAACGTTTGAACAAGTAAATATTAAAGGAATTGAATACCATGATATAAGAAAAGCTTGTAAATTATTGATTGAAGATATATATATATTTAATGAAAGAACAAGATCTGAAGTCGATAATTTAAAATCAACAATTGATTTGAAAGGTGATTATATTGCACTTCATATCAGAGGGGGAGATAAGAAGATAGAATACGAAATTCTAAATATAGGAAAATATATGGAGAAAGTTTCTCAAATATCAGATATTAAGCAAATCTTTGTGTCTACAGACGATTATCATTTTTTTGAGCAGTTAAGAGATAAATATAAAGAGTATAGGTTTTTGACAATATCAGAATCAAATTATAATGGATATCTACAAATGAATTTTATAATGTCAGATGGAAGTGAGAGAAGAAAACAATTGATTAATATGTTTGCATCAATGGAGTTCTTATTGAATGCAAAACATACCATTTGTACTTTTAGCTCAAATATAGGAATGTTTATTGGTATGGTTAAAGACGAAAATGTGCATCCCGTTGATTTTCCAGATTGGCGAATTTGGTGATGTTTTTAGAAATAATATAACATATTATGACTTTAAAAGAATCTCTAAATCCAAGAGTAAATAACATAACTCTACTTCGACTAATTCTATCTTCGTTAGTTATTGTTGGGCATACATATGCGATTAATCCATCTGAGCCTAAAGTTATTCTTGATGTTAGCTATGTGGCACCTTTTCTTTCTACAGGTAGCTTTGCGGTAAAAGTTTTTTTCTTTTTGAGTGGTTTACTTATTGTAAATAGTCTAAATATAAGACAAAGTAGTGTTCATTATTGGTCACATCGGCTTATGAGAATTTTTCCGGGTTTACTATTTGTATTAGTATTATCTTCATTGTTGATCGGGCCTTTTTTTACTCAATCTAGTTTGTATGACTATTTTCATGATAGGGCTACATATCGATATATTTATAAAAATGTAATTCTAATACCTAGGTATAATCTACCTGGAGTTTTTTTGCATAATCCTCATCCAAATGCAGTAAATGGTTCATTGTGGTCTTTGACTTGGGAGTTTAAATGTTATATTGCAACGTATTTAATCTACATATTATCTTTCAAGAAATATTTTAGATGGATAGGAACTATTTGTTTTTTGATATTGATCTTACAGGTTTTATTCTTTAATCATTTTGGATTAGGTGAATTGACTTGGTATCCTTATTATCCGCTTTACTATTTCTTCGGGGGTATTTTAGCTTTGCATGCTGAAAGAATAAAGCTAAATTATAAACTAATGGGGTATCTATTTTTATTAATGGTATCCGGTTATTTTTTACCCTTACCGTTTGATAGTTTATTTTTTATGATTTTTTGGTGTGTTTTTTTACTTTGGTTCGTGACAACAAAGTTTGCGATGAACTTAGAACTTAAACATGATGTTTCTTATGGTGTTTATCTATGGGGATTTGTGGTACAGCAGTCTTTACATTCTTTATTCCCTAATTGGGGTAGTTATTTGCATATGACTGTAGCATTGATAATAAGTATTGCAATGGGTATAATCTCGTGGTTCTTGGTCGAAAAGCCATGTATGAGTTTAGCTAAACGTATAAGTAACTTATCTTTATCTAAAGCAATTCCTTTCTAATCCTATGTTATTTAGTATTATCATACCTGTTTATAATGTAGAACAATATCTCCAGACTTGTTTAGACTTTGTTGTGGCACAAACTTATACTGATTTCGAAGTTATTTGCATTAATGATGGCTCTACAGATAATAGTTTAGTTCTATTGGATAACTACGTCATGTATGACAGTAGAATCAATGTAATTAATCAACAGAATAAAGGTCTTAGTGCTGCACGTAATGCCGGTATACGGGCAGCTAAAGGCGATTATATCTTTTTTTTGGATAGTGACGACTGGATAGAACCGAATACTTTAAAAATATTGGCAGAAAAGCAAAGTGGTGAGGACTTAATATGCTTTAATGGGCGTCGCTATTTTGAGGATGGAATCACCGAAGAACCAGATAGTGGGATAGAGGATAATCAGTTAACCGGTTGGGAGTATTATAACAAATATGCATTGTTGCCCCGTAAGTTTCACTTTGTATGTACGGTGTTGAGATTGTACCGAAGAGAATATTTATTGAAAAACAGATTGTTTTTTGAAGAAGGAATTTATCATGAAGATAATCTGTTCACGCCCTTAGCTTGTTATCATGCCCAAACAGTAAAAGTAATACCCGATTACCTATATGTTTATCGTATAAGAGAAGGTAGTATAACGCAAACGACTAATGTCCAGAGGCTTTTCGATATGATTGCTGTAGCAAATAAATTATCCAACTTTTTCATCCCAATAGATAATATAGATAAAAGTCAACTTTACAGGGAGATAGCCGGGGAGTATTTTGGAGCCTTTACAAGTGATAATGTGAAGTTGTTTGGCAACCAAGATGCCGAAATTAAAAAACGTATCAATTGGGAGAGTTTTAAGGAGGTAAGTGTTTATCCCCGGCACCGGAGAATTTATTTACTTATATCTACAGAGCCTTCTTTATTTAGATTATATATACGTTTTGAGAGTATAATAAAGAATTAATAGTAGACATAAAAATATAGTTGTTGATTTAATATTTTCGAAGTCCAATATTTAAACTATAAATGTATCACCTATAAAGTAAACTAAAATGACTGTATTTGAGGAATTTATCAACTCAAAATTACCAATTAAGAAAGAACTACAAATGATTTTTGCGAAGTGCGAACCTTCAGTGATATTTGATATTGGGGCATGTGAAGGTGAGGATTCAATTAGGTATAGTCTTTTATTTGACAAGGCAATAGTTTATTCTTTTGAACCTTTGCCAAGTAATTACGCTAAGTGTTTGACTAATTTTACAGAATTTTCAAATACTCATATTAAAGCTTTTCAGCTAGCCTTAAGCAATACTAATGGAGTTGCTAATTTTTTTATTTCATCCGGTAGGCCAGAAGGAACTGAAGACTCAGATTGGAATTTTGGAAATAAATCAAGTTCGTTGTATCCTCCGGAGCCTTCATATAAGCAAAATTATTGGTTAAAATTTGAAAATAAAATAGAAGTAAAAACACAAACCATAACTTCCTTCTGTAAGGAACAATTGATTCAGAAGATTGATTTTATACATATGGATGTTCAAGGTGCTGAACTAAATGTTTTGAAAGGTGCAGAAGACAAACTGTACTCTATAAATGCAATTTGGCTCGAAGTAGAAAATGTGTCAATGTATCAAGGACAACCCTTGAGGAAAGACATTGAAAAATTCATGAAACAATCCGGTTTTATTAAAGTTGTTGATACAGCTGTTTATGCTGATGCTGGAGATCAACTTTATATTAACTTAGCATATTATTCAAAATTGAACAAATTTACTATAAAACTACAAACGATAACGCTGCTTAAATTTATTTATTTCAAATTGTTGCCATCAGCAATAAGAAATGTTTTAAAATCTCATTTCTTAAAATAATAATATCACTGATTTTTATTGGATTTTTTGTTTATGTTAAGTTGATATAAAATGAAATACGTAGCACTCACCGGTGGTCTCGGTAATCAAATGTTTATATATGCCTTTTGTGTTGGGTTAAGACAACGAGGGGAGAAAACAGTATTATTTGTTCCTCGCACTAAGAATTCGAAGGGTTATGGTCATCAAGGTTATGAACTGGATAAGTTATTCGAAATACAAGAGTTTGACGGTTGGAACTCCCGAATTCAAAGTACGTGTTTAAAGCAATACAGTAATTTTATACGTCTTTTTCCTGCCCGGTTCAAAGTATCTTTGTTTAAATATGTTGGGGTGGAGGTAGTAAAAGTTTCCGATAATTTTATTTTCTATCCTTCTGTTTTCGAATTTAAGCATAAACATCAACTTTTTATGGGTACATGGCAGAGTGAGCAGTTCTTTGATGGAGCTGCTTCTCTAGTTCGTGAGTCCTTCCAATTTAAACAAACATTATTATCTCCTCTAACAGTTGAACTTTCGGCGTCAATGCAATCTCAAAATAGTGTCTCCATCCATATTCGAAGGGGCGATTATTTAAGTGATCAATACAGCAGTGGATTTGCGGGAGTTTGTACCGATGAATACTACCGGGCTGCTATTGATTATTTTCAAGCTAAAATAGAATCGCCGAAATATTATGTTTTCACCGATGATAAAGAGTGGGTGAAAGAAAACTTTAGATTGGATAATGCAGTATATGTACAACATAATACGGGTAGTAATTCCTGGCAGGATATGTATCTGATGAGCCATTGCAAGCATAATATTATAGCCAATAGTTCTTTTAGTTGGTGGGGAGCCTGGCTGAATGCGCATTCGGATAAGATAGTGCTTGCGCCTAAAAAGTGGTGGCGATTGTTTGAAAACGATGATGTGGTGCCCGCTGGCTGGGTTCGTATATAATAGAGCCAGCTCATTTAGTTGAATTATTACCACCATTTTCCACTCTCCCAATGTTTTAAGCCGCGCGGCTTTCTTCTAAGGCCGCATGGCTTTTCTCCAGTGCCGTATGGCATTCCTTCGGTGCCGCATGGCACTCGTCAATAGCCGCATGGCTTTTCTTCAGTGCCGTATGGCACCCGCCAATAGCCGCATGGCTTTCCTTCAGTGCCGCATGGCTTTTCTTCAGTGCCGTATGGCACTCACCAATAGCCGTATGGCTTTTCTATTCCGCCACGCGGCCTTTTACTTCTGCCCACATATCTTTTTACTTTTCTACTACGAGTTCGGGATAAGAATGTATTTCTAAATCAACTAACTTTCAGAAAATCTGGAAATAAGGTTGTATTGGCTCTGACTTCTTTTGCTACTAAGGTAGAACAAGATGGTAACCAAGGTCTTAACTTTAGTTGTCCCTTAGGAGCGTGCACTAAGCCCACAAAGAATAACAGATTTTAAAAACGCTGACAGCGTTTAATGGATAAAACAAGTTACATATGAGAAATACATACTCCATTCAATATTAAACTTTATTGATAAATTGAGACAGCTGAATATAAGTGATTTATAAATTTCTTGTCTCGAACTCAGGTCATTAAGGTTTGACCCAATATCTTCCAATACTTCGCCTAAGTAGCGACTCATATAGCAAATGAAAAAACACTATTACTTTATATTTAGTGATATACTGACAGAATATGCAAGCTTTTATATCGATTTCAAGTTAACGGACTATAACTTAAAATAATATAATTATGTAAAAGATATAGAATTGAAATGTTTATAAAATAAATAATTAACCTTATATTTGTGGCTATGTTTAACTATACCTTTTCTTATCGCCAATTTTTTATTTGTTTGTTTTATGAGTTACTTTCAGGGACTGAATATAATTGTTCAGAAACAGTTCTATTCATTTATTGCTTTATTGAAAAGAAGCCGAACGCAGTTATGTATATCGGCTGCTGCAATTGTGGTTTTTACCTTGTTTCTGTACGAAGCCGAACCTTATAATATCTCGCTCTGGCACGATCAATACAAAATTTTGAAGCTTTCGGGCTATGGTTTTATCTATGTAGGAACCATCTGTTTGTGCAGCCACTTTACTCCCCCCGATATTATTTATCCAACCCGATTAAATCGAAGATCTGTATTACTATTGACGGGCATGCTGACAGTTCTTGTAGTAGTTGCCGGTAGTGCTAACTGGCTTTATACTGACTTTATCTATGATAAATATCCGCTAAATGCCTCTTTCTTTTTTAAATCAATAAAGCACACTGCAAGTTTCAGTCTGCTTTCAGCTTTGTACTATGTGGGACATTTACTTTGGCGAGACAAAAATCATGGATTGAAATTTGAAGTGCATAAAGAAACAGATATCATTCTTTTCGGTAAATTTAGTGTGAGGGTAATGGATATTATGCTTATAAAATCGGATGAAAATTATATTTTTCTTTATTGCCAGGAGGGTGACACTATTGGAAAGAATTATTTACGCTATAAAATATCGTATGCCGAGGAACAATTATCGGCATATCCTCAGTTTATTCGTGTTCATAGATCTTTTTTGGTGAATATGATGTTTGTGGACAGAGATAAACTAACGGTAAATAGTACTAACTTTAGAATAACCGGAATAGATATAGAAATTTTTGTAGGGAAAGGTTTTAGAAAAAATCTGAAAAATTGGTTGTTAGCCCATACTGATTCCCCATCTTAGGGAAGCTCACTACTAAATTTTCGTCTAATTAATAAGAAGCAACCCCGATAGAATTCGGGAGTCGCATTTTATTTGAAAAACACTAAAGAATAGAACGCTGATTTACGCTGATAGAGCTGATTTGAAAACGGATTTGAATTCCGACATGTCGGAATCGAAGATCAACGCAGTTAATGATTTTCAGATAGTTGCATCTTGATCCTCCCCGATTTATCGGGGAAAAATCTTTTTTTTTTATCCGTCTTTTTCCGCTACATCAGCGAAAATCAGCGTTCTATTAAAGATTTCAAATGGCTCGTTAAATAGTTCCAGTTACTTATCTCTGGTTCTACTTTCTATTTCGTCACAGTTTCTGTATTGTTTGTCACAGGCTTTTTCCATTTGTCACAATTTGATCTGTGTTTGTCACAAAGGAACTTGTGTCTATTTCTGGTTGAAAATCAATGGTCTATATTTGCATCGGTTTCTCGCCGAACTAATGATGGGTTTAGGAAGGACCGAATGTTAACTGTAAAATAGAAATAATATGCCAAACACAAGAGTACCACAAACAATTGCAGAATTTAATGTGTATGTCAATAATGCATTAGATTATTTGAATTACGGAGACCCTCAAAAAAACAGTGAACGGTTGACAATAACCGAAGGGGAGGTAACTTTATTGACCGGAATTGTTGATCGTTGGAAGCCTTTATATGCTTTGTACACGGATAAAGAAAAAACGCGGACCCCACTTGTAGTAGCTCAGTTACAGGATCTGATGACGGAATTCAACGATCTCAATCAGTCGAAACATCTTCTCAATCGTATTGCAGCTTCGGCAAATGTAACTGTAGAGGATTTAAAAACATTTAATATCAAGAGTGGATCAGCTAAACGCTCCGTGGCAGTACAACCTATTCAGGAAACAGTTAATGTTTCTATACAGCTATTGGGCGGTGGTTCGGTAACTTTCAAATGCCGTGCCGAAGGAAGTTCGCATGCATCTATTATCGATATGGCTGACTGTATACAGTATACCTATTTAGTGGGTACCACTCCTCCCACATCAGCCGATGATGCAGGTCTGTTCCGGGATATCAGCACTAAGGCTACTTTTACACTGGCCCTGGGTTCGGGCAGTTCAACAAAATACCTCTATATTTATTTCCGTTGGTATAATACTAAACATCCAGAATTGGCAGGACCCTGGACTCGGTTAGTAAGTACCCTCATTGTTTAAATCATCAATTCGGATTGTAGTTTAATGAAAGGAGAATGTCTGTAAAGGCATTCTCCTTTTGTAGTATACCTTGGGTTTAGAATAAATAGAATCTACTAAAAATAAAAAATGATTATCCGCAAAATATACAACATTAAAGAAGTAGCAAGACACTTTTTATATTTTAATTCGGACGTTTGAAATTATTAAAAGATTATGAACCACGAATTACACAAATTTTCACTAATACGAATAGCTAAGTAAGTCGATTTTATTATTGATATATTTCTTAAATAATTAATTTCTGACCCGCAATCCGTCAGCCGACGGAGGCTTAAGAAAGCATCATCTGTTTGAATAAAACAGCTACAATATAAGAGAATATGTCTTAAAGCCCCCTTTGGGGGTTGGGGGTCAAAACAGGAAACATATCATTAAATATTCTCAACTACTTATCATTCGTGTAAATTCGTGTAATTCGTGGTTGAAAAATAGTTTTACGTGTTGAAAATACCAAATCAAATTGTCTCATATTTTCTGTTGTTTTTGCGGATAATTCAAAAATAAAATCTGTTTTATTAATTGCCGTCCCATTTATGGGGCGGATAGATATGTATATTGGAGATTGGCTTTAGCCAAATAATTTAAAAGTTTGGCTAAAGCCGGGTGAATCCTAATTTATACCGTCCCATAAATGGGACGGCAATTGATGCTGAGAATACGACTTTATAATTTCCAAATGAAAATATTTTCAGCGAACCCTAAATTATACGATGCTATAACCGATTTAATTTAGAAGTTAATAGTATATTTGCATTTAATAATGATATAAACAGTTCTAAAAGTCCCAATCAATTTGTTTTCAGTTATAATTCCTCTCTACAACAAAGCCGCCTATATTGAAAGAGCAATAAAGTCGGTACTTTCTCAGACTTTTCAGGAGTTTGAGTTAATTGTGGTGGATGATGGATCCACCGATGATTCTCTGCCTCCTAAAGGAGGGTCTACAGTTGAGCGTTTAAGGAAATTGGGTTTTTCTTCTCCCCCTTTAGGGGGTTGGGGGGTCTTTCAGCAACAAAATCAGGGTGTGTCTACGGCGCGGAACAATGGTGTAAAGTTGGCAAAGTACGACTATATTGCTTTTCTGGATGCTGATGATAGTTGGGAGCCTACTTATCTGGAGGAAATGAATGGTTTGATAGCGGCTTACCCCAAAGCCGGTATTTATGGGAGTAGCTATTTTATTATAAAAAACGGTAAGAAAAGAATTGCCCCGATAGGAGTAGAGAAAGATTTTGATAGTGGGCTGATAAATTACTGTCAGGTCTATAGCAAAACACTTTGCATGCCACTGTGGACGGGTGCCACTATCATCCGTAAATCTATATTTGACCTTGAAAATGGTTTCAATCCTCGATTGAAATTAGGTGAAGACTTTGATCTTTGGATACGGGTGGCCATTAAGCATCCGGTTGCATTTTTGAATAAACCGCTAGCCAGCTATCATCAAGATGTAGATTTGACTAATAGAGCGATAGGGGAGAAGCTGTATAAGCCGCAAGAACATATGCTATTTACTGATTATGGTGAATTCAAAAACAATCCCGACTTTGTATATCTATACGAACGATTGGCACTTTATGGTCTTTTGCCGTATTATTTAAAGGGAAAAAACAAAAAAGAGGTCAAGGCAATTTTATCCCAGATTCCTTGGGATCAACATGAATTGAAATATAGGCTGTATTACCAAATATTGCCGAAAGCATTAATAAGAGTTTGGTTTAGGTTACTAAAGTTTGGAGCTGTACTTAGAAAGAAAATGAAATTAGTGATAAATGATAAATTATTAGTGATAAGTGATGAATGATAAACTACTAACTACCAGTTTGTAAACTATGAACTATAAACTGTCAATCACTTATCACTTATCGTTAATCACTGCTAATTACTGACTAATGAAAATAGCATACTTACTTGGTTCTTTAAATCGTGGTGGAACGGAAACATTGTTGTTGGATGTTTTTCGGAATGCTGATGCCAATCAATTAGAGGCTATAGCTATTTATAGAAAATCAGGAGTGTTGGAACCTGATTTTATCGATAGCCCTGTGCAACTATATAAATTGCCCTTTCAAAAAAATATCGTTAGCTACTTTTTCCGTCTGCGGAAAATAATACAGGATCAGAATATAAAGTGTGTACATGCACAGCAACCGCTGGATGCTTTACTGGCTTGGATAGCTAGTTCGGGGCTTGGGATTAAAATTATACTAACCTTGCACGGTTATGATTTTCAGGAAAGTAGGATGGGCAACATGATTCTTTCCTTTATACTCCAACGAACCGATACGAATATCTATGTAAGCAATGCCCAACGAGAATATTATCAAAAGAAGTATAGATTAGACGAGAATAAGCAGAGGGTTGTATACAATGGCATATCGTTTAATAAATTTGATGGGGCAAAGGGTGCAAGTACTCATAGCATGACTTCAAGTCATACTATGAGTAAAGAAAATACGATGCGTGCAGAGTTAAAACTCACCCCCGAAACAATGCTATTTGGTACGGTCGGTAATTTCAATAAAGTCCGTGATCAATTGACGATCTGTCGTTTTTTGAAATTATTGAAAAAGGAGGATGTGTCCTTTCATTTTATTTTTGTGGGGAAGAGAGTGGAGAACTCCGCTAATTTGTACGATGATTGCGTGAAGTATTGTCAGCAAAATAATCTATTAGAGTCTGTAAGTTTTTTAGGAAGCCGAGAGGATGTTCCAGGCATTTTATCTCAGTTAGATGCTTTTGTGTATGCCACCGATCACGATACCTTTGGCATAGGAGTAGTAGAAGCTATGGCGGTAGGCATTCCGGTATTTGTAAATGATTGGATGGTCATGTCCGAGATTACTGATGAAGGAAAATATGCAACACTCTATAAAACGAAGGATGAGCAGAATTTACTTCAGCATTTTTTGTTATTTTTGCAAGACAAAACCGACTTTTTGACAAAGGCAGCCAATGCTTCTTCTTTTGTACGACATAAATATAGCATCGAAAAACATATTGAGAAGCTAAAGAAGATTTACAATAACTAGTATGTAGCTAATAGTTTTAAACTATCAACTATCAACTATCAACTATCAACTATCAACTATCAACTATCAATGCTAACCTACTTCCCCAAATACTTCACGTCCAAGGCCATTACACTCTACCTAATCGTATTGGTGTTTTGCAACCTGATTTTCTTTAAGAATGCCTTATCGATGATGTGGTGGGTGTTTGGAATTGTAGAGGTGATCGGATTTTTTTATTTCGCCAACCAATTTACCCGCCAATGGGGGCAGTTCTCCACAAAAAAGTTCACAAAAAAGTTATTTCAAACAGCCTTTATTCTTCGTTTGGTATGGTTGGTCTTTAGTTACTTTTTTTATACTGCAATGAACGGCAGACCCTTTGAATTTGATGCAGCAGATGCAGTTGGCTATCATGATTCAGGCTGTTGGGTGGCCGCATTACTAGGTCAGGGGAGCATAAAACCATTTATTGATTCATTGGACGGTCGGTTTTCAGATATGGGATATGCTTTATATTTGGGTGTTATCTACTGGTTTACGGCTAATTCTATTTTTATAGTCCGGCTGCTAAAAGTAGTATATGGTGCCTACACTTGTGTATTGATCTATAAATTTACGGTTCGCAATTTTGGGGAAGAGGTGGGACGGATGGCGGCTATATTTTGTATGTTGATGCCAAACCTAATCTTATATACAGGTTTACATGTGAAGGAAGCTGAAATGGTGCTTTTGACAGTCGCTTTTATGGAGCGTTCGGACTGGATGTTTCGCAATAAAAACTTCAATTTCGCGGAGATAGCTCCCCCCATTTTATTAGCCGGTTCGCTTTTCTTTTTTCGTACCGTACTGGGTGCTACCGCCATTTTTGCTCTCTTTACGACCTTACTGTTCACCTCCACCAAGGTATTGGGCATGGGGAAGCGAATGATATTAATTGTTTGGGTGCTGTTGACGGTCGGTTATTTTGTGGGGAGCAGATTAAGTAGTGAAGTTGAAGAGGTCTGGAAGGCACGTGAAGCTAACCAACGTACTTCTATGGAATGGCGCTCGGTCAGAGACAATGGAAATAAATTTGCCAAATACGCTACCGGTGCTGTTTTTGCTCCCATTATTTTTGTAATTCCTTTCCCTACCATCGTAGAAACCCCGGGGCAGCAAAACCAGAAAATTATTAATGGAGGAAACTATGTAAAAAATATACTGGCCTTTTTTGTTGTTTTTGCAATGATTTGGATTTTTAAAGAAGGAAAATGGCGGGAGTATATAACCTTGGGTTCGTTCACTATTGGTTATCTACTTGTTATATCCATGAGTTCGTTTGCGCAATCGGAGCGTTTTCATCAGCCGGCATTGCCCTTTTTACTGGTATTTGC
>Ga0302292_1000524_pt1 | contig 27031 bp, 22 predicted proteins | sample III_Fen_N2_1_FD_194553 | JGI IMG/M metagenome (GOLD analysis project Ga0302292, IMG submission 194553) | Peat permafrost microbial communities from Stordalen Mire near Abisko, Sweden - III_Fen_N2_1 | ecosystem: Environmental > Terrestrial > Soil > Wetlands > Permafrost | place: Sweden: Abisko...
GTAGTTTATCGGTTTGGCCTAGTTGGAAAGAAACTTTATGGGCACAACTTGGCCTAACTCAATTACTAATTGATCCAATTAATACCTTGGGCTATTGTGATGGTTTTGATGCTGCTACTTGCTGGAATAATAAAACTAATACTTTTGTAAATTCTAATTTAGCTTTACCTGGTGGTAGTTATGCTTTTCTTTATACGGCCGCTAAAAACGGAATTAACTATGTTTTATGTTCAGTTTTTGAAACTAAAAATTTAGGTTATGATACCTTAGACAAGGGAATCAGTTCTAACTCTTGTTCGGTTAATGCAACTTATAATGGATCAAACACGAATACGGCTCCTTATGTAGTTAGTTCTTATACTGACGGTGAATCTGGTAAAGAATTTAATGGATATATAAAAGTTAAAGATAATGAAGGTGACTTAATTTCTTGGAAACTGGCAGCGGTTTCTCCAACACCTTGGAGTTCTAATGGTTGGCAATCGGGAACAAGCGGATTACCAGTTTTAAAAGACACTGGTGATTCTAATCAGAAAAAGATATATGCACCTATTGCTGGTAATCCTGGTCAATATGAAATGGCGCTAACTTTAACTGATAGTCGTGGAGCAGCAACTTCTACTAAATTAACAATTAACATTAGTACGGCTGGTAAACCAAAAATTGAGGCCACTGATGCTAATTATTTTGTTGATCCAGTAAACCCATTAAAATATACGTTTTCAGTTGAAGGTAGTAATTCTAAACCAACTTTTTCTTTAGTGCCTTTAAATTCCAATTTATCCGCTATTAATTCAATTATTACAAAAGCAGTTTCTTCAGCTAGTATAACTTCTGTTGGCTTGAATAAAAATAAAATTGATTTTTCATTTTTAATACCAACCTCTGTTCAAGTGCCTCAGGATCTAGTAGTTCCTTTTAATATCATTGCAACTGCTAATGGTGTTTCAGCAACTCTGCCAGTCAACTTTAATTTAAAAGTTGAGAAACCAAATTTAGATTTCAATTGTGAGAATATGGCTCGCATGGGCAGTGTCTATCAGATTAGTGGCACCTCTTGTTTACTTGGAGGCTTAAAGAGCGGCAACCATAACCTTAACTATTCAGTTAGTGGTCCATATGGCTTGGGAGTTGAAAATGGTGGTGACAATGCTTACTTAAAAGCAAATCTTGTTGCTCAGACTGAGGCTAAAGAATACCCAGTTACTATTACAGTTACCAATGAGTATGGTGCTAGTGCTCAGAAAAGTTTTAATCTAAAACTTAATACTTTTTGTGGTGATGGCATTAAACAAACTCCTAATACCGAAGGACAGGGCGGCGCTTCTAATGATGGCGTTGAATTGTGTGATGGTTCTCAGGGAATCCAAACTAATGCTATTAGTACCTCTCCAAATGTTCAATATGGTTGTACTACGGAATCAGGTGGAACCTCGCCATATCCTATTAAAGATAATAATAGGTGCGTTTTTAAAGCTCCTGACGCTGGCGGTGGTTATTGTGGTGATGGCATTTGCCAATTCAAAATAGTGGCTGACGGAAAATCCAAGCCAATGGAAAATTGCTGGAATTGCCAACAAGATTGTGGTATTTGTTTGGCCACTTTAGAATCTAGCGCCGATAAAGAACAAATGACTTATTTTAATAGTCAATTTCTCTATAAAACATCTGACATTAAAACTCTGGGAACTAAACAAGTTTCTTTAGTGCCAGGAAAAAATGTTTTTTCTTTTTGGGCACAGGATTTAAATGATGATAATTATGGACTAGCTTTTAAATTAACGGCTGGTGCTAATACAACCGATGTTATTTCTCATGCTAGTGGTACCTTATTTCAAGAATTTAGTACTAAGGCACCATTACCAGATGGCAACCTTGCTTGTAAGTTTGTTCCAAGAGCCAATGAATTAAATACTCTCTCGACTAGTAATTATGATCCGTCAGTTATGACGGGTGCTTATTTAAAATGGACTAACACAGATTATGATGATTCTAGCTGGGGCGGTATTTCAGTTAACTCTGACCAAGACTTGTTTAAAGGAGTTCCTTACGTTTGGGGTGATGGTGTCCATAACGGAGAAGCGTTACTCTGTCGTTTAACTTTTGATTACAAGCCATATAATATGACGGCTTGCATTCCTAACTGTAGTGGAAAAGCTTGTGGTTCAGATGGTTGTGGTGGTTATTGCGGCGGACTAACTGGTGGCTCTTGTGATTCAACGCAGCAATGTATTTCTGGAAAATGTATTTGTAAACCAAACTGCAGTGGTAGTGTTTGTGGTTCAGATGGTTGCGGTGGTATTTGTGGACAAAATAATGGTGTCTGTCCTTTAGCTTATAGTAATACTTGGTTTAATAATGGCGCTACTTCTTTTGGTTGGACATCAACTTTAACAGAGCAAAAATGTACCAACGGACAATGCGGTTGTAAACCAGATTGCACAAACAGGACTTGTGGTTCAGATGGCTGTGGTGGCTCTTGTGGCTCTTGTGATAATAATTCTTTTTGCAATGACATAAACCAATGCCAGTCCAAATGTTTTAACAGGGAATGTGGACCAAATCCAGTTGATGGTGGCTCTTGTGGTTTTTGTTCTAGTGGTACTTGTATTGATGGCCAATGTCCTAGTTCTGATACAAGCATTCAAATTTGTGCTGATAATGCCCATGTGTCTTTCTTTAATGGCTCAAATGTAGCCTCTGACGGTAAAACAATGTCAGGAAATGATTGGAATAATATTGAAGAATTCCCAGTTAAGTTAGCTGATCAAAATATCTTTGCTATTAAAGCTATTGATTGGGGTGGCATTCATGGTGTGTCTGCAACCTTAAATGTAAAGGTAGATAATGTTACTGTAAAATCACTTAATACCAATGACATTAATGGTTGGATGTGTAATCGAACCGCCACTAATGGTTGGACAACTGATTGGAATGCCGATAGTTTATGGTCAAGCGCTGTTTCGATGAATAATCCAGGACCTTCTTATATTACTCACGGCAATGCATTGGCAAAATATGGCATTAGTCAAATTTGGTTAAATGACCCTGCTTATCCAAACCCAAAACCCGTTACCGCTTTTTCATATTCTTCAATAAGCAATCCCGATATAATTTACTGTCGCTATAAATTTAATGCTATTGATATCAAACTTCCATGTACTCCTAAATGTGCCGGCAAATGTGCTGGCCCCGATGGTTGCGGTGGCTTCTGTTATAGCACTTGTCCAGCTGGACAAATTTGTGGTGGCAATGAATCAAGTTTGAATATTTGCGCCGCAACAGCATGTACTCCAAAATGTGGCAGTGGTGTTTGTGGTGGTGATGATGGTTGTAATGGTATTTGTCCAAATGTTTGTCCAACGGGAAAAACTTGTGGTGGCAGTGGTGTTTATAATCAATGTGGTTAAATTTAAATTTAATCTTTTTATATGATACAATTAGACAGTAGAAAAAAAATTATTATTAGTGCGACTATTTTATTTTTAGTTGTATTAATTGGTGCTTGGTTGTTTTTCAAAAATCACCAAAATAAAAATGTTGTTATTAAACCAATAATTAAAGCCACGACTTCAGTACTAGCTAAACCAGAGCCTCGGGTAATGACAAAAGACGAAAAGACTAATGTGGTTGGAATCGATCCATCTCAGGAGGCTGAAGTGTTAAATGATCAAAATGGTTTATATGTTTACCGTATAAAAAAATAAATAAAAATCTTAAATAATTATTTTATGTTTAACGACTTAAATCAACCAAATCAACCAGCAGCTCAAACTCCGCCCGTTGATGACATCTTTGCTGAAACTGATAAATCAGCGGAAGCTAAAACTTTCTCGGGTTATTATGCTAATTCAACGGCTACCCCTAGTACTGGAACACCAACAGAAATAGAAACACAAAAAGCTGGTCTATCATCTGCTGAAGAATTGCCAGTATCATCTAAGGGGAAAATTTTAAAAGTATTGCTTATTGCATTACTAATAATTTTACTTATTGGTTTAGGTTATTTAGTATACGTTAAATTTTTAACTGGTCAGAATACTTCAGAAGTGCCAGTAGTAGTAAATACAAAACCAGCAACTACCAGCACTACTGTAGCCACTAAAACACCAATTACTAATATTCAAGCTACTACTACTCAGGCTACTAATACTATTCCTGTAAGTCAGGAAACTTCGGTGGTCACTTCAACTCCACTTGCTACTACTACTCCTCCAGCTGCCGATTTGGTTGATCGAACTAAAGATACAGACGGTGATGGTTTATCTGACTATGATGAAATCCATCTTTATAATACCAACCCATTAAAGGTAGATACAGACGGTGATGGTTTATCTGATTATGAGGAAGTTATGATTTATCATTCTGATCCTTTAAATCCTGATACCAACGGTAATGGTTATAATGATGGCGTTGAAGTAAAAAATGGTTACGATCCTACAATCGCCGGCAAGAAACTATCTGATACCCATAAACAGGCAACTAGTACTACCTCTATAAAATAATTAGTATGAATAAAGATTTAGATAACAACAAGATCAAAACTCTTGGCAGAAAATCTGGCCGAAAAGTTTCTCTAAGTCTTCATATTATGCCTCAGGGACACGAGTCTGCGGATGTTCGAGTTTTTAGTTGGTTGACTGCTGGCTTACTTATTTTAATTAGTCTGATTATTTTTTTGATGATTTATGTTCAATAACGATAGCAAACCAAAAGAGTCAGTAAATCATGATAATAAAACTGAAGATAAAGTTGTTCATGATTTTGTTACTCACAATATGCCTGCACCACATCGTTTTTCGGGGCAGACTTTTTCTAATGGCCAGGTAACTAAAAGTGATAAGGCGATAAGTAATTCTGGTCCAGAGAACCATCAAAAAATTGGCTTATTAATAATTAGCGGTGGGCTAGTTTTAATAATAGTTTTAATTTATTTTGGATATTCTTATTTTATTAAACCAGCTGTCAGTCAACCAAGAATAGAAACTAATTATAGCAATTTAGCGACAGAAACGCCGACTACAGTGGCAACTGCAACCACAATAGAAACAATAGTTCCCGTAGAAAACATTGCAACTGAAACGCCTGCAATTTCTACCTCAACTGAGAGCACAACAACTGCTTCGTCTACCGTGGCTTTCCCAGAGGAAACACCAGTGGTTTCAGCCCCTGTTATCGTTTCTACTGTTGATTCAGATGCCGACGGTTTAACTGATGCCGAAGAAAAGATAATTGGAACTGACCCAAATAAAGCGGATACCGATAGTGATGGCTATTCTGATTTAGCCGAACTTAAGAGTGGTTATGACCCACTTATACCAGGAGCCAAAATATCATCAAGTTCTAAAATGTTTGATTATCAAATTGATTCTAAGACTACGGTAATTTATCCAGCTTCCTGGGATATAACTAAGAGTGATATAAATAGCACGGTAATTTTTGCTGATTCGGACAAAGCTTTTATTCAAGTTACTTATCAAAATAATCCAGGAAAGATTAGTCCAAAAGTTTGGTACAATCAACAGTTCTCGGGAATGACTCCAGGTGAATCAATCAGTGGCGATTTCTGGCAGGGATTTTATTCGCAAGACGGTTTAGCTGCTTACGTTTTTAACAAAGATTTATCAAAAATTTATAGTTTTTCTTGTGCACCTTTAACCTCAGATACTAGCAGTGTTACCTTATTCCATTTAATGATGAAAACTTTAATTATTAAATAATTTTCACAAATAAAAAAAGACTTACTAATAAAATAGTAAGTCTTTTTTAAAATATTTATTGATTCTTCAAAACAGTATCAATTAACCCATATTTTTTAGCATCTTCAGCCAACATCCAATTATCACGATCACTATCACGTTCTACTTTTTCAACTTTTTGTCCAGTATGTAAAGCTAAAATTTTATTTAATTTTTCTTTAGTCTGTAAAATGTGTTCGGCTTGAATTTTAATGTCAGAGGCTTGGCCTTCAGCGCCGCCCATAACTTGGTGAATCATGACTTCGCTGTTAGGTAGGGCCATTCTTTTTCCTTTAGTTCCCGCAGCGAGCAATAAGGAGGCCATTGAAGCAGCCATACCTAGACAGATAGTGGAAACATCAGCTTTGATATATTGCATTGTGTCATAAATAGCTAAGCCAGCACTAACCGATCCTCCCGGAGAATTGATATAAAATTTAATATCTTTAGTTTTATCTTCAGCGTCTAAAAATAACAGCTGAGCAATAATAATATTGGCAACATGATCATCAATGGCTTCACCTAAGAAAATTATCCGATCCTTTAAAAGGCGGGAATAAATATCATAAGCTCTTTCCATTTGTCCTTCTTTTTCAATAACTGTAGGAATAAGTGGCATATTTTTATAATTTAATTTTATTTAGTGGCTTAATTATAACTAAAAGAAGCAAATTTGTCCAGATGTTAACAATTTAAGGCTTTTACCCATTGATTTTTTATACAGTTTATTCTAAGATTTAAAAGCAAAACGTTGTAATTCTTTCGTTTCGCTTTTTAATTTTAAAATCTATATGAAAAATCAGTCAAAGGGCTTGTTTTCTTCAAAGAAAGCTCATTTACGGTTCACACTTTTATTAATCTTAATCTTTGCTGTCATTTCTCTTTTGGGAAGTGCTGGTAATTATTACAACCAATTTTCTAACACTTTAGCTAAAGCAACTCACAACGTAGTGATATTGCCAAAGACCAAGGAAATTCCATTTGTTTTGGGGCTTGATTTACAAGGTGGAACTCAACTTACTTATGAAGCTAATGTAGCTAATATCCCAGAAGCTGACAGATCTTCTTCGTTAGAAGGTGTTCGTGATGTTATTGAACGTCGCGTTAATTCCACTGGCGTAGCTGAACCAGTAATTCAAGTTAATCGCAGTATCAGTGGCGATTATCGTGTTATTGTAGAACTTGCAGGTGTTAAGAATGTAAATGAGGCGATTAAGATGATCGGTGAAACACCTTTACTTGAATTTAAAGAAACAGCCGTAGCTACCGCTACTCCAGTTAAAGTTGGAACTTCAACTGCTGCTGCCGTCGACTTACAACAAACTTGGAAGAATACTGAGCTTACTGGTAAGAATCTTAAAAGCGCTACTTTAAAGTTTAACCCTAATGATGGTACTCCAGAAGTAGCTTTAAAGTTTGATGAGCAAGGTTCAACAATGTTTGCTAATATCACTGAACGTAATGTTAACAAACCAGTAGCCATTGTGCTTGATGGTTATACTATTAGCGCTCCAACCGTTAACGAAAAGATTGCTGGCGGTGAAGCTGTTATTTCTGGTAAGTTTACTGTAGCTGAAGCTAAATTATTAGTTCAAAGACTTAATACCGGTGCTTTACCAGTGCCAATTACTTTAATCGGCCAACAAACAGTTGAGGCTAGTTTAGGTCAACAATCAATTGATAACAGTTTTAAAGCTGGTATCGTTGGTTTCTTATTAGTTGCCTTATTCATGATTCTTTATTATCGCTTCCCAGGTCTTATTTCTGTTGTTTGTTTAGGCATTTACGTTATGGCAGTTTTAGCTATCTTTAAGATTATGCCATGGTGGATGACTATTGTTTTCTTATTATCTTTATTTGCTCTGTTTATATCGGTCTTTAGAGAGCTTAAGATTTTTGACGGTATTTTATCAGTCGGTATGTTCTTAATTGTTTTCATCTTCTTGGGTTATTATGCTACTACTTCAGTAACTATTACTCTAGCGGGTGTCACTGGTTTCATCTTATCAATTGGTATGGCCGTTGATGCTAACATTTTGATTTTTGAACGTATGAAGGAAGAACTTCGAGCTGGCAAGCCTTTAGACATTGCCATCGATGAAGGCTTCAAACGTGCTTGGCCATCAATTCGTGATGGCAATACTACTACTATCTTAGCTTGTTTTGTATTAATGAGTTTTGGTACCGGTTTAGTTAAAGGTTTTGGTGCTACCTTATTCTTAGGTGTATCTATTTCCATGTTAAGCAGTATCGTTATCACTAGCAGTTTAATGAGAGTATTTGTCGGTAAATTCTTAGCTAAGCACCCTTGGTGGTTAGGTGTTAAGAAAATTAATAACTAAGCTTCAATTTTTACTATAAATTTATGGTTAATTATCAAATTATTAAGTATCGCAAGCTTTGGCTTATAATTTCTGGCTCGATGGTTGTTTTATCGATCTTAGCTTTATCCATCTGGGGTTTACGAGCTGGTTTAGATTTTACAGGTGGTAGTTTATTAGAGGTTAAAATGGCCGGTGGTCAGCCAACAGTTACTCAAGTTCAAAATAGCTTAAGCGGGGTTGGTATTAGCAGTCTAGTTGTTCAACCAACTGGTAATAATTCTGTAATTCTACGTTTTCAAGAAACTTCTCAAGAAAAACATTTAGCTGTCGTTGATGCTTTAAGTAAAATGGAACTTGCTAAAGGTGGTATGACCGAGGTTCGTTTTGAATCAATTGGTACTTCTGTTGGCGCTGAACTTAGAAGTAAATCATTCTGGGTAATGTTCTTGGTATTACTAGTCATTATTTTATACATTTCTTTAGCTTTTAATAAAGTTTCTAAACCAGTAGTATCTTGGAAGTATGGTTTAATTGCAATTATTGCTCTATTTCACGACATTGTAATTACAGCTGGTATCTTTGCCATTTTAGGTCATTACTTTGCCGTAGAGGTCAATACGCCTTTTGTAGTAGCCTTATTAACAGTTCTTGGTTATTCTGTTCACGATACTATTATCGTTTTCGATAGAACTCGTGAAAATTTACCAAAAAGTCGTGATTCTTTTGCTGACACCGTTAACCATAGCTTAAATCAAACTTTCGTTCGTTCCATTAATACTACCTTAACCGTGCTTTTATCCTTGTTTGCCGTATTAATCTTTGGTGGTTCATCTGTTAGAGATTTTGTTTTAGCTCTGATGGTTGGTGTTTTCTGTGGAGCTTACAGTTCATTATTCGTGGCCAGTCCATTATTAGTTTATTTTGAGCAGTGGCAGAGAAGAAAATAAGTTAAATATCAAGTTTTTTTAAAAAAGGGCTCCTTAGGAGTCCTTTTTGATTTATGATATAATTTTGTTATGAAAAAATTTATTTTAAGTTCGGGGGCCACTTGGTTAGCAGAGTTAGCAATATATATTATTTTAGGGATAACTCCTTTGTTTTTTAATTATTTTTATCCAACCAGCATTGATTTGAGCAAAATTGTTTTATTTAAAATATTTACACTTCTTTTGCTGTTTGCGGTTGTTTGGCGGTACTCACAATTAAAAATCGAGATTAATAAAAAAAATTGGAAAAATTTAATTCCGGTTGGACTATTATTTGTTTTTTTAATTATTAGTTTATTTTTTTCAGCAGACATTATCACTTCTTGGTTTGGTTCTTATGATCGCCAAGAAGGGCTTGTTTCCTGGTTATTTTATGGTTTATGGACAGTATTATTAATTTTACATCTGAATAATAATAGCGAAGAAACTAAGCTAATAAAGATTAATAATTTATTTAAAGTAGCTTCTATTTCTGGTCTGCTGGTTTCTGTCTATGCCATTTTTCAACTTTTAGGTTGGGATTTTATTTCCTGGTCAGAACCAGCTAGTGTGACTGGTCGAGCCGTATCATCTTTTGGTCAGCCAAATTATCTAGCTTGCTGGTTAGTTTTAATTTTACCATTTAGTGCTTATTTAATTTTTATTGCTAAAACTAAAATTAGTCGCTTAATCTGGGCTTTAATATTTATTAGTGAGCTTACAGCATTACTTGCAACTGGTAGTCGGGCTGCTTTTTTTGTCTTTTTAATTTTTTCAGGCGTTTGGCTGGTTTGGTTTTTGACACAAAAAAAGATTTTATCATATAAAAAAATATTATTAATTATTTTAAGTGGTTTGATAGTTTTATCTAGTTTTTTAACTTTTTTAGCCATTAGTAATAAGTCACGTTTTGCAGAGTTTACTGATTTAAGAAAGGGGAGTGCAGCGGTTCGCTTAGAATTATGGCAAACCGGTTGGCAGGCTTTTTTAAAAAAACCACTACTTGGTTACGGTCTAGAAAATCAAACCGAAGCTTATGTTGGCTACTATAAGGCAGATTGGGCGCTGTATGCCAATCCAAATACTTATAGCGATAGAGCCCATAATTTAATTTTAGACATTTTGTTGACTAGCGGGATTATTGGTTTATTATTTTTTATTTATTTTATTTATTGGGTTTTTTCTAATCTATTTAAAGCCCTTAGAGACAATAATTTCCGAGATTTATCGGCATTTTTAATTTGGTCTTTGGCGGTTTACTTAATTTCTCTATTATTTAATTTTTCGGTTACGGTTACTAATATCTATCTCTGGGTTATAGTCGCCTTGTCATTTGTAATTACCGGCGAATCATTAATTATCGTTAAAACCGATAAAAAAAATCTAGACTTAGCTAGAATAATATTAATAATTAGCGTCTCTCTTTTATTTTTTTATGGTTCTTTTATTGAGCTTAATCGTTTAGAGGCGGATTATTATTATAAACAAACTTTAGCAGTGATAGATGACTCACAATATTTTACAGCTTTAGTTATGAAAGATTATCTTGATGCTACTCATCCCGATAACTCAACTTTGAATTACTATAATCGTGGTATATCTCTGCGTTTAATGGAAAAATTACCTTATATAAATAACAATGCTAGTATATTTACGGTCAAACATTATTTAGCACTTACCGAGACAGTATTACCAGCTAGTAATTTTGAAAATAAATTTGTTAAAGCTTTTATTCTTGGTATGTCTGGTAAATACTTAGATTCCGAGAATTTATTTAATAGTTTATCTTTTTTAAGTCCGGAGTTACCCAAAGTTTATTTAGCTTGGGGCGATTCGTTAATGTTTAATCGCGACTATAAAGATGCTATTATAAAATTTGAAAAAGCCTATAGCTTATTACCAGACTCAGATAGTCAGTATTTAAGTAGTCAACAAAAAAATAGTTTAGATATTTATAAAAATCAAGTGCAGATTCGCTTAACTAAAGCAAAGTCATTAGTAAAATAATTATATGAGTGATTATCTATTATTTGGTCCAGTTATTTCCTTAATTTTTGGTATGCTTATCGGCAGTTTTATTAATTGTTTGGCTTGGCGCCTCTATAAAGAGGAAACTATTTTTGGCCGATCATATTGTCCAAAATGTTTGAGTCAGCTTAAGTGGTATGACAATATTCCACTGCTTAGCTTCTTTCTGTTAAAAGGGGAATGTCGGTCATGTTCTAAAAAAATATCTTGGCAATATCCAATTGTCGAGTTTGTAGTTGGTTTATTATTTTATTTTTCTTTTTTAAATTTTGGTTTTTCGCTGCTAGGGTTAATTAGACTTTTTATCATTACCTCAGTCTTGGTCTTGGTCTTTATTTTTGATTTTCGCTGGTATTTGATTCCAGTCTCTGCTTTATTATGGAGTGGAATCGTGATTGCTATTTTAGGGGGCACAATTTATCCTTATAATATAGGTGCTTATATTTTTGCCATAATTGTGACTGTGGCAATAGCTGCGGCCTTTTTTGGAATTCAGTATCTAATAACCAGAGGTAAGGGAATAGGCGAAGGTGATATTTGGTTGGGAATGTTTTTAGGGGTCGTTTTCCCTAATATTTTGCAGCTAATAGTGGCAATTTTGAGTGCTTATTTTATCGGAGCAATCGTTGGCATTGGTCTACTTACTACTGGCAATAAAAAATGGAGCAGCAAACTACCTTTAGGCGTGTTTTTGTCAATTGGTGCGGTAATTTCCATATTTTGGGGTCAGCAAATAGCGACCTGGTATTTAAGTTTATTTTCGCTTTAAAATTGGTTGTTAAAAAAATCAAAATCTAGTATAATAAATTTAAACAAGTGAAGCTCTTTTCGGCTAGACGGATATAATTAAAATTCGTTTTTTCTTGGGTTCTGTCTAGTACTTATATTTATAAATTATTTATGAGAGATGAAATTATTGCCGGTTTGGATGTCGGCTCAACTGCTATTCGTTTGGTAATCGGCCAGAAGATAGAAACTCCATCAGGAGAAGAACTGCAAATTATTGGTGCAGTGTCTTCGCCTACTGCTGGAGTTAATAAAGGCGTAGTTAGCAGCATCGAAGAAACCACTTCTTCTATTTCTGCCTGTCTTGAAAAAGCCGAACGTTTAATTGGTGTACCAATCACTAGTGTTTGGGTTAGCATCAACGATCCTCATGTTAAATGCGAGCGCAGTAAAGGCGTAGTTGCTGTTTCTAAAAGTGATGGCGAAATAAATGAAGCTGATGTTAATCGGGCCATTGAAGCGGCTCGTGCTTTGGCGGTTCCGGTAAACTACGAAATTTTACACGTTATTCCGGTTAAATTTTCCGTTGATAATCAAACTGATATCAAAGATCCAATTGGCATGAGTGGTATTCGTTTAGAAGTGGAAACTTTAATTATTCAAGGGCTATCTACTCAAATTAAAAATTTAACTAAAGCAATATACCGAACTGGTCTTGAAATTGAGGATCTAGTTTTAGCACCTCTTGCTGCCGCTGAATCTGTTTTAACTCCTAAACAAAAAGAATTAGGCGTAGCCCTAATTAATATTGGCTCATCAACTACTTCGGTCGCTATTTACGAAGAACGAAATTTATTACATACTGCTATTTTACCAATTGGTTCTGAACACATTACCGCTGATATTGCCATTGGCCTTCGTTGCCCAATTAATTTAGCCGAAAGAATTAAAAGAGAATTTGGTTCTTGTAACCCAGCTGATATTGATCGTGAAGAAGAGGTTGATGTTCGTGAACTTGTAAAAGAAGAAGATGTAAATGATGACATTGAAATGGTTTCTAAATATTATGTTGCGGAAATTATTGAAGCTCGGGTAGAAGAAATTTTAGAAAAAATTGATGCTGAATTTAAAAAAGTAGATCGTTCTGGTATGCTTCCTGCTGGTATCGTTTTTGTTGGTAGCGGAGCAGAACTTACTGGTTTAGTTGATTTAGCTAAACGAAAACTAAGATTACCAGCTTGTATGGGCGTATCTCGCAATGTTAATGTCGTTATTGATAAAGTTAAAACTCCAGAATTCTTAACTTCTTTAGGTTTAGTTATTTGGGGCAATCACAATAGCGCTGAAGTTGGTGGTAATAATAATATTCGAAAAAATTTAGAAGGTGTTTTTGGCAAAGCTAAAAATTTCTTTCAACACATTATTCCAAAATAATAAATATATTTAGAACATAGAGTCGGAATTATCTTTATTTCCTATCTATAATAGTCATATGGCTGAAATCAAACCAGAAATTGAAACTTTCGCTAAAATCAAAGTTGTTGGTGTTGGCGGTGGTGGTGGCAGCGCGATTAACCGAATGGTTGATGGTGGTATTAAAGGTGTAGAATTTGTGGCAGTAAATACTGATATTCAAGCTTTGCATTATAATAAAGCCAGTGAAAAAATTCACATTGGTAAAACTGTTACGCGTGGACTTGGTGCTGGTATGAACCCAGAACTAGGAAAAGCAGCGGCCGAAGAATCAGAGAATGAAATTAGAGAGGCTCTAAAAGGCTGTGATATGGTTTTTATTACTTGTGGTATGGGTGGCGGAACTGGTTCTGGCGCTTCTCCTGTGGTTGCTAAAATATCTCGTGAATTAGGTGCTTTAACCGTAGCTGTAGTTACAAAACCATTTGCTTTTGAAGGTGGTCAACGTAAGAATATAGCTGATCGTGCTTTTGCGGAATTAGCTGATAAAGTTGATACTATTATTACTATTTCTAACGATAAGTTACTTCAAGTAATTGATAAGAAGACATCATTGCTTGATGCTTTTAACATTGCTGATGACGTTTTACGCCAAGGTGTTCAAGGTATCGCGGAGATCATTACCGTTCCTGGTATTATTAACGCCGACTTTGCCGATGTTAAAGCCGTTATGTCTAATGCTGGTAGCGCTTTAATGGGTATCGGTCAGGCTAGTGGTGAAAACAAAGCGATTGATGCGGCTAAAGCAGCTATTAATTCCAGCTTACTTGATATGTCCATTGATGGTGCTCGTGGCATCGTCTTTACTATTACTGGTGGCACCGATTTATCAATGAGCGAAGTTAGTGAGGCTGCTAAAGTTATTACCGCTGCCGCTGATGAAGAGGCTAAGATTATTTTTGGTGCTGTTATTGATGAAAATTTGAAAGATGAAATTAAAATTACCGTCGTGGCTACTGGTTTTGATGGTAAGGGTAATAGCGGTATCGCTAAAATTGAGCCAATTAAAACTTCTTATTCATCCAATTCTTTTATTGAAGAAAGTGAAAGAGAATCAACTCCAGCTTCGGCTTCTTGGGCTGATAAAACGAAAACTAAATTATCCGTCTTTAAAAATACCCCAATTAAACCAATAATTGAGAAGAAAATGGAGCAACCAGCGGTTACTAATAACGAAGAAGATGATTTAAGTGTCCCTGCATTTATTAGGAAGAAGATGCTGTAATTCAAATTAAAAAACATTTCTAAAAATAGGGCTTTAAGCCCTATTTTTTTGTTGTTTAATTTTTAATTTTAAAAATTTTTGTAATTTTTTTTACATCGGTAAATATTGGTTAATAGTTTGTTCATGTTTTTTTAAGGCCGTCTTTATTGTTTTTAAAATTCCCCACTATTTATCCACAACTCCATAACTCATGAAAATATTGTTATTTTTTCCTGAAAATAGGGCTATTTCTTTTTTTTCAAGCTTAGTTTACAATAAGGATACATACAAGATGTAGTGTAACGATTTAAAATAGACCCACTAAATATTGTTATTTCTCCTATTGACGAATTTTGAAACTTTAGGTAATAATACATAACTATGAAATGTCCAATTTGTTATTTTGATGACACAAAAGTAGTGGATTCACGTGTTGCGACTGATGGTTTATCAATTCGCCGCCGCCGGGAATGCTTAAAGTGTGGCTTTCGTTTTTCTACCTATGAAGAAGTTGAAATTTTAGATTTAATGATTGTTAAACGTGACGGTCGCCGGGAGTCTTATAGCCGCGAAAAGTTAATTAGTGGTCTTAAAAAATCTTTAGAGAAGAGAGCAGTTACCGAAGATAAGTTTAAACAACTAGTTCATGGAATAGAAAGGGAATTACAGAAACTTAAGAAAAATGAAGTTACTTCTCGTCAAGTTGGTCAGATGGTAATGAAGCAGCTTAAAAAAGTGGATCAAGTTGCCTATATCAGATACGCTTCAGTTTACGAACAGTTTAAAGATGCTAATGAATTTAGAAAAGAGCTTAATAAATTAATAAAAGAAAAAAAATAATCTAAGTTAATTTTTTAAAGATTGTATACTGGCTCCATGCCCCTATAATCTCTAAAACATTAGCCATTTGTTATGCCGGAAATAATTACTCAAATTCGTAAACGTTCTGGAGCGATTGTCGCTTTTGATCAAAATAAGATTACTAGTGCTATTAAACATGCTCAAGAAGCTATTTCTGAGGTAAATGATAAATTGGCTGAAGAGTTGAGTAATAAAATCGTTGCTAATATTGCTAAACATTTTCATAAAAATACTATTCCGGCCGTTGAAGAAGTTCAAGATATTGTGGAATCAACTTTAATCGAAAATAAACAGGTAGAACTTGCTAAGACTTATATTATCTACCGTGACCAACACCGTCAACTTCGTGATATTAGCGCCGGCACTTCAGATGAGAAGTTAATGGAAGGCTATTTAGGACGCGCTGACTGGCGCCTTAAAGAGAACAGCAACATGAGCTTCTCCGTTCAAGGTTTAAATAACTATATTGCCTCCGCTGTTTCAGCTCGTTATTGGTTAAATAAATTATACCCAGAAAATATAAGAGCTGCTCATGTAAGTGGTGACTTACACATTCATGATTTAGGATTATTAGCTCCATATTGTTGTGGTTGGGATTTAAAAGATTTACTTATTAAAGGTTTTCAGGGTGTTCCAGAAAAAGTTCAAAGTAAACCACCAAAACATTTTAGAAGTGCTTTAGGACAAATTGTTAACTTCTTTTATACTATGCAGGGCGAGGCCGCTGGTGCTCAAGCTTTCTCTAATTTTGATACTTACTTAGCTCCATATATTCGCTTCGATCACTTAACTTATAAAGAAGTTAAACAGGGTCTTCAAGAATTCATGTTTAATGTTAATGTGCCAACTCGTGTTGGTTTTCAGACCCCATTTACCAATGTTACTCTAGACGTTACCCCTTCGAAATTAATTGGTGAGGAAAATGTAGTTATTGGAGGAGAGGTAAGAGATGAAAAATACAAAGATTTTCAAGCGGAAATGGATATTTTTAATCAAGCCTTTGCTGAGGTAATGCTTGAAGGTGACTCCACTGGTCGCGTATTCGGTTTTCCAATTCCAACTTATCAAATCGATAAAAACTTTGATTGGGACAGGGAGTGCCTAAAGCCAATGTGGGAAATGACTGCTAAATATGGTGTACCTTATTTTTCTAACTTCGTTAATTCTGACATGGATAGAGACGATGCCCGTTCAATGTGTTGTCGTTTAAGATTAGATAATCGTGAACTTAGAAAACGTGGCGGCGGTTTATTTGGTGCTAACCCTTTAACTGGTTCTTTGGGAGTAGTAACAATTAATTTACCTCGTTTAGGCTATATAGCAAAAGATAAGGAAGATTTTAATAAGCGTTTACTGGCTTTAATGGAAGTTGCTAAAGAAAGTTTAGAACAAAAACGTAAGGTAGTTGAAAAGTTTACTAATGATGGTTTGTATCCTTATTCTCGTTTCTATTTACATGATATCAAAGAGCGTTTTGGCTCTTACTGGCAAAACCATTTTAATACCATTGGTATTAACGGTATGAATGAAGCCTGCCTTAATTTATTGGGTAAGGATATTTCTACTCCAGAAGGCCATGCCTTTGCCGCTGAAACTTTAGAATTCATGAGAGATAAACTTTTAGAATTTCAAGAAGAAACTGGTAGCTTATATAATTTAGAAGCGACCCCAGGTGAAGGTTGTACTTATCGTTTTGCTAAAAAAGATAAGGAAGTTTATCCAGAAATTATTTGTGCTAATGATAAAGCGGTTAAAGAAAGTAGCGTACCACCTTATTATACTAACTCCACTCATTTACCAGTAGGCTTTACCCATGATATTTTTACTGCCCTTGATTTACAAGATGATTTACAAACTAAATATACCGGCGGAACAGTATTGCACGGTTTCTTGGGAGAAAGAATCAAAGACGGTGATGCTACTAAGAAGTTAGTTCATAAAATCATTGATAATTATAAATTGCCATACTTTACCATCACTCCAACTTTCTCGATTTGTCCTAAGCATGGTTATTTAGCTGGTGAACATAAATATTGTCCAAAGTGTGATGAAGAAATTGGTTACGCACCAGAGAATGAGATAAACGCTAGTCGTTTAGAAAATTCTGAAAAATAATTTATAAGCATATCAAAAATTTAAATAACAATAATAATATGAGCCCAATTCAAACAAGCAGACAGGAATGCATTGTTTACAGCCGTGTTGTTGGCTGGATTACTCCAGTGCAAAATTTTAACCCAGGAAAAACTTCAGAATACGCTGACAGATTAACTTACAAAGTTGAAGATTGCGATTGCTAAATATTAAATAGTGAGGAACCTGACGTGGCGAAGGTCTCCTTCGTAAACCGAAGGTCAGCCATTTCGTCCCTTTTTCCTAGTCTAATCATATGATTATCGGCGGACTTGAAAAAATGACTCTAATAGATTATCCGGGACAATTGGCGGCCATAGTTTTTACTAAAGGTTGTAATTTTCGTTGCCACTTTTGCTATAACCCCCTGCTTGTCTGGCCCGATAGGGAAACAGACGAAAAAAAATATGAAAAAACTTATCCGCCGATTTCGGAGGATGAGTTTTTTCTTTTTTTAGAAAGCCGGAAAGGTAAATTAGACGGAATAGTAATTACTGGCGGCGAACCAACTCTTCATCACGATCTACCAGAGTTTATAAAAAAAATTAGAGCCTTGGGTTATAAGATAAAATTAGATACCAATGGTACTAACCCAGAGACACTTAAAAAATTATTAGCGGATAATTTATTAGATTATATTGCTATGGATTTTAAAGCTCCATTTGATAAATATGAAAAGGTTGTAGGAATTAAAGTAAACTGTCAGGATTTAGAAAAAAGTGTTAAAATAGTAATTGAAAGCGGTCTGCCTCATGAGTTTAGAACAACAGTTGTTCCTGGTTTGCATGAATTAGATGACTTTGAAAAGATGGGTCAATTAATTGCTGGTGCTGATGCTTGGTATTTACAAAAATTTAAATCAGACACCGAATTGGTTGATCGTGATTTAGAAAGACACGCTTCATTTACTGATAAAGAAATGGAAGAGATGGCTAGTGTTGGAAAGAAATATGTAAAACTTTGTGAAGTAAGATAAAAATATGGAAAATAATTTAACTGATGAACAGACGGAACTTTTACGCCGTAACTTAGAAGTCAGTGAAGATATTCTAAAAAAAACTGAATATATAAAAAAGTATATAAAATGGCAAAAAATTTGGGGAATTATTAATATTCTAATAATTGTTATTCCTCTAGCTGTCGGTGTTATATATTTACCACCATTTTTTAGAAATTATTTAAATGAGTTTGTTTCTCTGTCTTCTAAAAATAAATAAATATGGCCAACGAAAATATCGCTGTTTTTGCACAAACAACTTATCGTAACGAATTTAAAAAATTCGGTATTAAGACTGACGACCGTCGCCGCCATATGTATTTGATTGGAAAAACTGGTATGGGTAAATCCACAGTTTTGGAAAATATGATTGTGGATGATATTAGGGCTGGTCGCGGCGTGGCAGTGGTTGATCCTCATGGCGATTTGGCGGAAAAAATCATGCTTTTTATTCCACCAGAAAGAGTTAAAGATGTGATTTATTTTAATCCAGCGGATATGGAATATCCGATTGCTTTTAATGTGGTGGAACAAGTTGACCATAACTTGCAACATTTAGTTGCTTCAGGTTTAATTGGTGTATTCCAAAAATTATGGGCTGATTCTTGGGGGCCACGTTTGGAATATATTTTACGTAATGCTATTTTAGCAATTTTAGACTTTCCGGGATCAACTCTTTTGGGCGTAGTTAGAATGTTGAGTGACAAAGCTTATCGTAAACAGGTAGTTGCTAACATTAAAGATCCAGTGGTTAAAGCTTTTTGGGAAAAAGAATTTGCTGGTTATGCTGATAAATTTGCTTCTGAAGCAGTTTCGCCAATTCAAAATAAAGTTGGACAGTTTTTGTCGAGTGCTTTGATGAGAAATATTGTTGGTCAGGTAAAGTCAGCTATTGATTTACGCGAGATTATGGATGGCAGTAAAATTTTAATCATGAATTTGTCTAAAGGACGTATTGGTGAAGATAATTCAGCACTACTTGGTGCGATGATGATTACTAAAATTCAGTTAGCCGCGATGAGTCGAGTTGATATTCCGGAAAAAGAACGTAAAGATTTTTATTTATATATCGATGAGTTCCAAAATTTTTCCACCGATTCATTTGCTAACATTTTGTCAGAAGCCAGAAAATATCGTTTAGATTTAATTTTGGCTCATCAATATATCGAGCAATTAACTGAGAAAGTTAAGCCAGCTGTTTTTGGCAACGTTGGCACGATGATTGCCTTTAGAGTTGGTGCGGCTGATGCCGAAGAGCTGGCAAAGGAATTCATGCCTACTTTTAATGAAGAGGATTTAGTTAATCTGCCAAAGTATGAAATGTATTTAAAACTTATGATTGATGGCGTTGCTTCATCGCCATTTTCGGCTAAAGGTTTACCACCACTTACGGAAGAAGAAAAAACTGGTCAAGAAGAGAAGGCTATTAGAGCTTCTCGTGAAAAATATGCTACCCCAAAAGCGGTAGTTGAGGAGCGAATTATGAATTGGCACGAAAGTTCAATGGAGAGCACTGGCAATAGTAATACGGTTAATATGCCTTCAGCTAGCGGAAACAATGCTAATAGCACAATTATCCCTAGCACGAGAAATTATGAACCACAAGGTGGGGAAGGTTATAAAACAAATTGTGCTTTATGTGGCAATGTTACTTTTACACCATTTGAACCAGATGGTGTTCGCCCAGTATTTTGTAAAAACTGTTTAAGTAAAAAGAAGGAAGAGCGAAAAGTAGAGATGGAAAGTAGACAGAGTGTAAAACCGGCAGCACTAGCAGTTCCAATTGTTACTCCAATATTAACAACGGTAGCACCAGTCCAGACACCAGTAATTCAAACATCAGTTCCTGTCATAACTCCAGTGCCAACTCCTATTTCTGAACCAGTTAAAACGCCAACTCCTACGCCTATTCAAGTAGCAACCACTGTTCAGCCGGTAGCTCAAACACCAACTACAGCTATACCACCAAAACCAACTCAATTTCAATCAAAGGCTCAGTCACAAACTGTTAAACCAATATCTAAACCTAATAACATTCCACCACGACCAACCAATATTCCTAAGCCTCAACCTTTTAGACCATCAAGTATGGAAGCTTTTGCGGTCCCCGAAAAACCAGTTGCCACTTTTTCTTTAGGTGATTTGACTAAAGCTCAACCCCTTAATTTTAAAGGTAAAGTAGACACCGTTAAACCAATTGAAAAAGAAGATGATAAATATACCAAAGATGAAGTTTTTAAAAATTGGCCAAGCGGTGACAATTGGCAGGAAGGCGAAGAAATTGATTTAAGTAAACAAAACTAACGACGCCGTATTTTATTTTGATCCCCTCTGAAATAGATGACAGGCTTATAAATTTATGTATTTATTTTTTGATACTGAGACAACTGGATTACCTCGTGATTATAAAGCGCCAGCAACCGATTCGGCCAATTGGCCTAGACTCGTACAAATTGCTTGGAGTATTTATGATGCCGATGGTAATGCCTGGGAGAGTTATAGCTATGTTATAAAACCTAATGGTTTTATAATTCCAGAAGAGGTGGCTCGTATCCATCGTGTGACTCAAGAAAGAGCCGAGCAAGAAGGTCTTGATTTAGAAGAAGTTCTAAAACATTTTTCTGAAGATGTAAAAAAAGCGGAATTTATTATTGCTCACAACATTGATTTTGATGATAAAATTATTAGTGCTGAATTTTACCGCTTACAAATGGAAAATATTTTAGATAATGCTCGTAAAATTTGTACCATGAAGAGTAGTGTCGACTTCTGCCACATTCCAAATGCCTATGGACGCTATAAATGGCCTAATTTGGATGAATTACATAACTGTTTGTTCGGTGTCGGCTTTCCGGACGCTCATGACGCTTTAATTGATGTTAACGCTTGCGCTAAATGCTTTTTTGAGCTAAAAAATAGGAACGTTATTTAAGACGTTTAACTAAACTACAAATGACAGATTATCTTAAAATTGGCAAGGCGACAGAACTCAGCGGTAAAGATTATAAACTCTATCGAGGATTAGAAATGATTCCCGGTATTTTGTCGTTAGGCACCTTACTTATCTTAATTGTTTTGTCTTATTTTGAACCAGTTTGGGTAGCTTATTTTTTAATTGCTTTTGATGTTTATTGGTTACTTCAGGTTATTTATTTAGCACTTTACTTGATATCTTCTTACCGAAAAGTTCAGCGAAATATTAAAGTAGATTTTAAAAAACTTTGTTTGTCTTTAGATGGAACTGAAAACAATTTACCAGTTGATTGTCTTACTAAACAGGGCATGAGATGGACTGATTTACATCAGTTAGTTATTTTGCCAACTTATAATGAAGATCTAGAAATAATTAGAACCGCTCTTCGCTCAATTTTAGAAGATGGCTTTCCAACTGAACAGATGATTGTGGCCCTGGCGATGGAAGAGCGTGCTGGTGCCGAAGCTCATGAGCGGGCCGAAGCAATTACCAAAGAGTTTGCTTCAAAGTTTGGCCACTTCATTATTACTTTTCATCCAGATGGTATTATTGGTGAAATTAAAGGTAAGGGAGCAAATCAAGCTTGGTGTGGCAAGAAAGTTAAAGCCGAAATTATTGATAAAGAAAACATTCCTTATGACAAAATTTTAGTCTCAGTATTTGATATTGATACTATCATTAGACCTGGTTATTTTTTTGCGGTATCTTATAAATTTTTAACTGTTTCTAACCCATATCGAGCTTCTTATCAACCAGTTCCGGTTTATCATAACAATATTTGGAGCACTCCATTCTTTTCTAGAGTAGCGGCCGCTTCTAATACTTTTTGGCAGATGATGATGCAAATTCGTCAGGAGAAGTTAGTTACTTATTCCTCTCATTCCATGACCTGGCAAGCACTAGTTGATATTGGTTTTTGGTCAACCAAAATGGTCAGTGAAGATTCTCGTATTTTTTTTCACTGCCTAGTTTACTATAAAGGTGATTATCGAGTTGAGCCTTTGTATATTATGATATCGATGGATGCTACCGCCGATAAAGGATTTTGGCGCACCGCTACTAGTCTTTATAAACAACAACGTCGCTGGGCTTGGGGTGCAGAAAACGTGGCCTACTTAATTTTTAATTTTTTAAAGATGAAGAAGGAGCCGGATACCAACCAAAAAAGAATTTTTAATCATATTCTAATTCAGCTTTATGGTTTTCATTCTTGGGGAACTAGTGCTTTAATTATTGCTGTTATTGGCTGGTTGCCAATGCTACTTGGCGGTGATCGTTTTAATTCAACCGTTTTATCAGGAAACTTACCAGCCATCTCTTCAACTTTAATGAACATGGCGATGATTGGTATGATTTTATCAGCCATTATCTCTAATTTATTGTTACCTAAACGTCCTAAAAAATACTCTATTTGGAAAAGCCTATCAATGGTAGTGGAATGGATTTTTGTGCCAGTCACTATTGTTATTTTTGGTGCTATTCCATGCCTTGATGCTCAAATACGTCTGATGTTTGGTAAATATATGGGTTTTTGGGTAACGCCCAAAGAACGTCATGACTAAGTTAGAATTTTTTTCTTTAGTTTGCTATTATTATAGGTAGCTTTTTATTTTTTAAATCATTTTCATGCTTAATCGTTCTTATGGCCTTAGTCCGGCCGACAGAAGACAAAGTAATCAGCCTTTTTGGCAACGTTTCTTAATGAGTCAGCGATTTCTGGCTATTGTTTTTTTAGTGATGATTATAGCCATTGCCTTTCCTTTAATTCGTAGCGTTAGTCAAAGAAAAATGATTGAACAAGAAATTGCGGACATGAAAAAAGATAACGAAGTTTATCGTAATAAGAGTCAGGAACTCAAAGACATGATTGATTATTTACAATCAGATATTTCGCTTGAAGAACAAGCACGACTCAACTTAGGACTAAAAAAACCGAATGAAGAAGTAATTGTTGTTAATCGTCAGAAGAGCACTGAAGCTTCTAGTTCAACCGAAACGCAAGATAGCAGGGTGACTAATTGGCTTCGTTGGATACATTATTTTGTTAAATAAAAAACCAAGCATTATAATCTAAAGCTTGGTTTTTATTGTGGAGCCGAGAATGAGGATCGAACTCACGACCTGCACGTTACGAGTGTGCTGCTCTACCAACTGAGCTATCTCGGCAATTAAATCACCCTAATTATAAGTTTAACTGTTGTGTTATGTCAAACAACCCTATGAAAAAAAATATTTCCAAATTAATAATTATTTCTCTATTTTTAAGTCTTTTTAGTTGGCAAATTGTTTTAGCTGCCGGAGTAGTGGCAATTGACCCAAAATTACCAGTTTCAATTGTAAAACTAGAAGATAAAATTACACCTCCTTGGGAGTATTCAACCCTCACTCCATTGTATCAAATTAATTTAGACTCCTTAGCTAAAGGAAAAACTTATTCTGTAAATATTTCTTACGATAAAAAGGATAATAATTATAAAAAAGCGTTTTATTTAGATAGCGCTAAAAATGTTTGGGTTCCTCTGCCAACCACCGACAATCCTAAAGTTAATACTGTAAAAGTAGAAGTACCTTTTACTTCGGTTAAGTTGGCTGTATTTTCTAATATAAATATTTTAACTGTTGGTTCGGCTAGTTGGTATAATTACAAAAAAGGTTTATTCGCCGCTTCACCAGATTTTGCTAAGGGCAGTATTTTAAGAGTTTATAATTTAGATAACAACAAGTTTGTTGATGTAACAATCAATGATTACGGACCAACCAGAACTACTCATCCAACTCGAGTGGTTGATTTAGATAAGGTTGCCTTTAAAAAAATTGCTGCTACTAGCGCTGGAACAGTTAACATTAAAATAGAAGTTATGAAATCAGTTGGTAAAGATTTAAATCAAACTTTAGCTCCGGCCACTGAACCAGTTGTATCTGCTTGGTCATCAGTTTTAATGCGTGAATCTGATGGAAAAATTTTGTGGGATAAAAATAGCGACAAAGTTTCACCTCTAGCCAGTTTAACTAAACTTATCGCTGCTCAAGTTTTTTTAGATACTAAGCCAACTTTATCTCGTGTGGTAACTTATAAAAAACAAGATGAAGATTATAATTTAAAGTATTGTAAGCCAGGTGAGTCGGCTAAGTTACAAGTTAAAGATGGCGAAACAATGACTCTTCAAGATTTATTATATTCAGCTTTAGTCGGTTCAGCTAATAATGCCGTTGAATCTTTAGTAAGAAACAGTGGTTTAACTCGTGATGAATTTATTGCCAAGATGAACGCAAAAGTAACTAACTGGGGTGCCACATCAACTTCTTTCATTGAACCAACTGGACTCTCAGAAAAAAATGTGAGTTCTCCAGCTGATTATGCTATAATAGCTAGAGAAGTTTTTAAGAATCCAATCATACAAAAAATAAGTGTTACTTCTAAATATTCTTTTTCAACCATTAATACTAAACAGAAACATACTATTAATAATACTGATAAATTAATTTCCTCTGGTAAGTATAATATTATTGGTTCTAAAACTGGTTATTTAGATGAAGCTAAATATTGTTTAATGACTAGAGTAAAAACCGTTTTAGGAAATTTAATTGTAGTTAATTTTGGTTCGAGTAGTAAAACTAATAATTTTTTGGATAACGAAAAATTAATAAATTACGGATTACAGCTTTTAAAAAATAGAATATGATAAAATTTGAAGAAGTTTCTAAATCATACGCTAATAAGATTAAGATTTTACGTGATATAAATCTTAATATTAAAGTTGGAGAATTTGTTTCCATTGTTGGTCAGTCGGGGGCAGGGAAAACAACTTTAGTTAAAATATTAATTGGTGAAGAGCGTGTTGATGAGGGTAAAATAACGGTTGGCGATTGGGACATAACTAGAATCAATCGTCATGACGTGCCTTTTTTGCGTCGTCAAATCGGCGTTATTTTTCAAGACTTTAAATTACTACCAAAAAAAACTTTAAAAGAAAATATTGCTTTTGCTTTAGAAGTTTGCGGGGCACCATCATCTAAAATTAAAAAAATTGTTCCTAGTGTTTTAAAAATAGTAGGACTTGAAGATAAGGGTGATCGTTATCCTCGAGAAGTTTCTGGCGGGGAACAACAAAGAGCGGCCATTGCTCGCGCTTTAGTTCATCAACCAAAAATTTTATTAGCTGATGAGCCAACCGGAAATTTAGATGCCATTAATGCTGATGAAATTATTGATTTATTACTTCGAATTAATAAGTTTGGCACCACAGTTATTTTAGTTACTCACAACAAAGATATAGTTAACCGTTTAAATCGTCGCGTGGTCACTATGGATAAAGGAATTATTATTAGCGACAAAGAGCACGGTAAATATTTACTTTAATTTTTATGCTTTCTTTCTTTAGAATCATCAAATTTAGTTTTCAAGATATTGTTCGAAATATTTGGCTATCAATCGTAACCATTACGATTTTAATTTTAGCTTTATTTTCCATGAACATGTTATTTACGGTAAAACTGGTTAGTCAAAATGCGGTGACGGCAGTAAAAAATAAAATAAATATTAGTTTATATTTTAAAGCCGATGCTTCTGAGGCAGCAATTTTAGATGTTAGACAAAAAGTTGACGCCATGAGCGATGTTAAGAGCTCAACTTTTATTTCTAAGAACACAGCTTTAGATAATTTTAGAAATAATAATAAAAACAATCCAGAAATTTTAAATGCCTTAAAAGAACTTGGAAAAAATCCCTTATCCCCATCTCTAATAATTATTCCTAAAGACTTCGATAATTCCGCAAACCTGATTACCTCACTTAAGATGTTGGACGGTGATGCGATTGAATCACGTGATTTTTCCGATAACTCATCTATTCTAGAAAAAATTAATTTCATTACCGCTCGAGTTGATGAGATTGGTATGTTTTTGATTATTATTTTTGTTTTAACTAGTTTACTGGTGGTTTATAATGCCATTCGGGTGGCCATCTATACTCATCGTCAGGAGATTGAAATCATGAGACTAGTTGGTGCTTCCAATTTCTTTATTTACATGCCATATTTGTTCTCAGCCTTTATCTATGCTTTAATCTCAACCTTAATTGTAGTAACCTCATTTTATCCATTCTTGACCATTCTACAGCCATATCTTGAGGTGTTCTTTACTGATTACAGTGTTAATATTTTAACTTATTATGTTAATAACTTTATATCCATCTTTGGTTTACAATTCTTAGGTGTTTTTGGTATTACTTTAGTTGCTAGTTTACTGGCTGCCCGAAAATACGCCAAGATTTAAGATGGTTTGACTTGTTATTAAAAATGCCATAATATAAAGGCAGTTTTTAAAACTGTCTTTTACTAAGACTTATATTCGGGGATCGTCTAATGGTAGGACAGCGGCCTTTGAAGCCGTCGATCTAGGTTCGAATCCTGGTCCCCGAGCAAATTTACAAAATAGCACTTTCGTGCTATTTTTGTTATATATAAATATAATAAATATGAAGAAAAATATACTTGGTTAACTTTAATTATCATTGGAGTTATTGGAAGATTAATAAATCATTTTTTTCAAGAAAATCTTCTTGCTGGTTTTATTGGTATAATTGGTTTTATTTATATTATTGTCGGTA
>Ga0302292_1000527_pt1 | contig 26977 bp, 22 predicted proteins | sample III_Fen_N2_1_FD_194553 | JGI IMG/M metagenome (GOLD analysis project Ga0302292, IMG submission 194553) | Peat permafrost microbial communities from Stordalen Mire near Abisko, Sweden - III_Fen_N2_1 | ecosystem: Environmental > Terrestrial > Soil > Wetlands > Permafrost | place: Sweden: Abisko...
CTTTATTTGCAATGAACGTTCCCTTATTTTGGGATTGCAAAGGTAATACACTTTTTTATATTGTCAAGCCTTTCTCCAATTATTATTCGTAAATAATTTAACTTTTATTCTATTTGCTTGATTCTGTGATTATTTAATTTTAATTATTTTTTGATAAAGATTAATTACTCTAACAATTCAATATCTTTGCAAGAAAACAAATGAGATATTTTCTGCATTTAGCATATAATGGGTGTAATTATAGAGGGTGGCAACGTCAACTATCAGCTGTAAGTGTTCAAGAATGTCTTGAAAATGCTCTAAGTCAAATTTTTAAACAGAAGATAACGTGTATTGGATGTGGAAGAACAGATGCTGTAGTGCATGCTATTCAATATTTTGTTCATTTCGATCTTGAAAATGATTTTGACTTTGATCTTTTATTTCGATTGCAAAAAACGTTGCCTCATGATATTGTCGTATTTGATGTTTTTATTATGATTAATGGTGCTGAACATGCTCGATATGATGCTGTTGAGCGTACATATAATTATTTTATTCACACCAATTTAGATCCGTTTTTACATACCGTAAGTTCTTATTATGATGCCTCATTTTTAGATTTGAATAGTATGAAGGAAGCATTGTTACTCTTATTGAAATATAATGATTTTGCGGCTTTTTGTTTAACGCCAGACAAACATAATACGACTTTATGCAAGATTACTGCTGTTCAATTATACACTAATAAAAATAACAATCGATTTCGAATAGAAATTTCTGCTAATCGTTTTTTGAAAGGAATGATTCGTATTATAGTTGGTAAATTATTAGAAATAGGTGCGGGGAGGTTAACTATTGGTGAGTTTGAAGAATTATTTATTTCAAAAAATCGTGCTAAGATTATGAATTCTGCATATCCCCAAGGATTATATCTTTCTAAAATTCGCTATCCCTATTTAGATATTCCTATAAAAACAGAATTTTGGAATATTTTTAATGGAATAGAGTGGGTTGAAGTGTAAATATATTTATGGCTTCAATAAAAAATCTCGAACAAATAAACCTGTTGGCGACATATTATTCCATAATTTTTGGTCGCAACTAAATGGTTTTAATACTGATGCTGCTTCTTTCTTATCTCCATAACTAAAGTTACACCAACTTACGATTACTGAATCGCCATTCAAAACATGCTGTTTCATAATGGTAAGATATTGTTCAGCAGAATTGAAATTTATATTGCCATCGCCAGAACTTTCGCAAGGACCCCATTCGCTTACAAAAATTGGAATTCGATGTATTTGTTGCATAAACATTGGGATTAACCGGAAATGTGTGGTTGCGTAAAAATGAAATGCATACATGACATTTGAGGTATCAACGAGTTTCTTTGGATCTACCTTATCTATTGATTGACACCAATGTGGAGTTCCAACGATTATTATTGCTTTGGGATCATTCTTATGGATGATTGGAATGATTCGATTTGCATAATCTGCGATAGTATCCCATATAATATCTTTACCACTAGGCTCATTACAAATTTCATAAAGGATATGTGTTTTCTTTGCATATTTCTTGGACATTTCTTGAAAAAAGGCATCTACTCCTGCATGAACTTTATGGTTTGGATTCCCTTGACGTAGTATATGCCAATCAATGATACAGTATAAACCCAATTGTTCTGACCATTGAACGATACTATCGACCATATTTTTATTGAAAGTTGGATTTTGATTGTAGTTTAGACTGTTGCTAAAATCATCATCGTAAACTGTAGCTCGAATTAGGTTTGCTCCCCAAAATTCTTTGATAGATTTTAAAGCATCATAAGTAATACATTCAGGACGATATGATATACCAAATGTACTAAACCCTTTAAGTTGAATAGGTTTTCCTTGTTGGTTGCAGAGTTGTTTACCATGCAATTGTAACCGACCATTCTTTTTTGTGAATGTTTGTGAATATGTGTTTCCAATGAGGATTGAAAAGAGTAGGGTTAATATTGGTTTCATTTTAATTACGAATTTTCGAATTACAAGTAGTAAAATTGAAATTCAAATATAAACAAAAATGCCCCGAAAGTATCGAGGCATTTTCAATTCATATTTAGCTTTATATTAAACCAAAATATTTCCAGTCATTGCTTGAGGTATGTTTACACCCATTATTTTTAAAATGGTAGGAGCAACATCAGCCAAAACACCATTTTTAACCGATTTGTATTCGTCAGTAACTAAAATACATGGTACTGGATTTGTTGAATGTGCTGTATTAAAGCTTCCATCATCATTTATTGCATAATCGGCATTTCCATGATCGGCAATTATCATTACAGTATATCCATTTGCTTTTGCAGCATCAACAACTTTTCCAACACAATCATCAACCGTTTTTATTGCAGTTTGAATTGCAGAATAAATGCCTGTATGGCCAACCATATCGCCATTTGCAAAGTTCAATGCAATGAAATCGACCGATTGTGCATTTATTTCTTCTACAACAGCATCTGCAACTGCTGGAGCACTCATTTCAGGTTGCAAATCGTATGTAGCTACTTTGGGTGATGGAATAAGTATGCGTTTTTCTCCAGCAAATTCTTGTTCGCGACCTCCTGAAAAGAAGAATGTAACGTGAGCATATTTTTCTGTTTCAGCAATACGTAATTGTTTCAAACCGGCATTTGCTATAACTTCACCTATCGTTTCCGATACATTATCTTTATCAAATAAAATATGAAGTCCTTTAAATTTATCATCATAAGGAGTTATTGTGCAATAATATAAAGGAAGCGTTGTCATTTCGTTTAACGCTTTTGCAGCTTCGGGTGACATATCGGTTGCTTGACGAGCTTTTTGTAAAAGTTCATCTTGTGTTAATACAATTGTTAATTCTTTTGCACGGTCATTTCGGAAATTGAAGAAAATGACAACATCACCTTCTTGAATTGAACCGACTGGTTTTCCTTGAGCATCAACTTGAATGATAGGCTTAATAAATTCATCGGTAATTCCTGCATCATATGAAGCTTGAATGGCAGCAACAACATCCGTTACAGGAGTCCCAACGCCATTTACCATAGCATCGTAACAAACTTTTACACGTTCCCAGCGTTTGTCGCGATCCATTCCATAGAAACGACCAGTTACACTTGCTATACTTCCTGTTGATGTTTTGATATGATCGACTAATTGTTGAACATAGCCTTTACCACTTTTAGGATCTGTATCTCTACCATCCATGAAACAATGTACAAAGGTTTTGTCTATGCCATATTGTTTTGAAATATCGGTAAGTTTAAACAAATGATCGAGTGAACTGTGAACGCCACCTTCCGATACTAATCCAAGTAAATGAATTTGTTTTCCATTTTCTTTTGCATAGCTATATGCTTTAACAACTTCTTCGTTGTTGAGGATACTATTGTCGCGACAAGCTATGTTGATTTTTACAAGATCTTGATAAACGATACGACCTGCACCAATGTTAAGGTGACCAACTTCTGAGTTTCCCATTTGACCTTCAGGAAGTCCTACACTTTCGCCAGAAGTTAAGAGTTCTGAATGTGGATATTGAGCAACGATTTTGTCGAGATTCGGTGTTGGTGTTGAAAAGATGACATCTGATTTCGATTTGTTTCCAATTCCCCAACCATCAAGAATCATTAATAATGCTTTTTGTGCCATGATATTTTTATTTTTTTGAATGAATATTTTTTAAATTATATGCGAATAATAACGAAAATTTGTTTCGTAGAATGCACAGCAAATGTACGTTTTTTCTTTTAAAAAGGATTCTGCATAATTCTAGAAGATTGTAAACTTTTTTAACTCAGGTACTAAATATTATACATTTGACAGAAGTTCGATTATAGATAGCAATATAAATTCTAAAATAGATAATGAAATTGGTTTACGAAAACGGTTATTGTGTTAAAGGAATTATTAGTAATTAATTATTTCCTTTAATTGCCCAACGTAACTTTGCCGACTTTGCTCTTGGGTTATTATTACATTCTTCTGCCGATGGTCGAAGAGGAGAGGGTGCAACTTCACTATATATTCCTAATCGAAATAATTCTTGAAACGATTTCTTAACTCTTCGGTCTTCACCCGAATGAAAGGTTAAAATGGCAACACGACCACCACATTTAAGTGCAAAAGGAAGCTTATCGAGAAATTCGTTAAGTACACCAAATTCGTTATTCACTTCAATACGTATTGCTTGAAAACAACGTTGGCATGTTTTTTTTATGTCTTCCTTCGCATATCTGTTTGGTAACGATTCTAATATTTCGGCAATTGTTTCTTGTAATTGTTTCGTCGTTGCAATAATATTTCCCGAAGAAATTTTAGATTTAATACCTTTTGCTATTGGAAAAGCATTTGGTTCATCAGAATGTTCGAGTAATATGTTTTCGAGTTTATCTTGAGTTATGCTTTTTAAAAGAGCTGCTGCCGATTTACCTTTTGTTGGATTTAAACGTAAATCTAATGGTCCATCAATTTTAAAAGAAAATCCTCTTTCAGGATTATCAATCTGCATAGATGAAACACCCAAATCGGCTAATACAAAATCAAAAATACCAGATTCAGATACTACTTTATCAATATCTGCAAAATTCATCTTTTTAATGGTTAAAACATCGTCGCCATAACCCAATGCATTTAATCTCTCTTGAGTTCGTGGTAATTCTATTGGGTCTACATCGGTAGCAAATAAATGTCCATTTGGTTGTAATCGTTTCAAAATTTCTAAACTGTGACCACCATAACCTAATGTGGCATCCATTCCAACTTGTCCTGGTTCAATGTTTAGAATATCCATAATTTCATTCACACAAATTGAGCGATGCATTCCGGCAGGTGTTTTGCCTTGTTCCATTATTTTGGCAACATCTTTAGCATACATGTCGGGCTGTAGTTCTTTGTATTTTTCTTTGAAAGATTTTGGGTGAGTGCCGTTATATCGAATTCGACGTTGATGTTGTGGATTTTGATCTTCCATTTTTATAAAACAATTTGCAGATTTACGCTTTTTGATTGGAGCAAAGGTACTATTAATATTATTTTCCTATCAATACTTTTTCGCTTCAATTATTTTGGCTTTAGCAATATCGGTAATATTGCTAATATTGTGTTAACTCAAATAATGATTTAATGTCGTTAATAATGAGTCATAATCTAAGGGTTTGCATAGGTAATCAGTACATCCTGCTTCAAATGCCTTTTCCTTCTCTTTATCTGATAAATAGGCTGTTTGAGCAATAATGATACTTTGGGGTTTCATTTTTTTTATTCTTCGTGTTACTTCATTGCCATCAATGTCAGGTAAACGAATATCCATTAAAATAACATCAAATGATTTCTCAAGTGCTATTTGAATTGCGTCTATGCCATTTGTCGTTAGAATAATATTTACGTTTGTTTCGGCTAACATTCCTTTTATAAATTCCGCATTAAAAATATCGTCTTCTACTATCAAAATATTTTTGTTTGGGAAATGGTATGTTTTAATTTTATCTGAAACAATATGTTCTGAAGTACCTTGCGATAAGTTTTCTGAAATTGAAAAGTAAAAGGTTGTACCTTTTCCCACTTCCGATTCAACCCAAATTTTCCCGCCTAAAAGTGTTACTAAACCTTTTACAATCGATAATCCTAAACCTGTTCCAGATATGAGTTTATCGTTTTCGATATTTAATTTTATAAATCGTTCGAAAATCGTTTCGTGTTTGTCTAAAGGAATTCCCGAACCAGTATCGCTAACGTAAAATATGAGATTCTGATTTTTATCCAATTTACATCCAGCTGTAATGGATCCCGATTCGGTAAATTTAAATGAGTTACCGAGTAATTTTTTGAATATTTGTTTTAGTTTTTCTGGATCTGTATTTATTGTTCGGTCTTTTTTATTGCTATTATTTTTAATTATAAAATTGATTGCTGTTTTTTCAAGTCTATTATTTGGTTCGTTGAAGAAAAATTCAAGACTCTTAAATAAATCGTCGATAGTACAACTTTCGGTTTTAATGGTTAGTTGACCAGATTCTACTTTTGCAATTTCAAGTAAATCGTTAATAATTTCGAGTAGGCCTTTGCTTTGTTGTAAAATGATTTCTGAATAATTCTTTATGTTGTTTTTTTCGTTTTGATGTTCGATGAGTAATTTAGAAAACCCCATTATTGCATTCATAGGAGTACGAATTTCATGACTGATGTTTTGTAAAAAGGCTGTTTTTAAGCGATCATTTTCTTCTGCTTTTTCCTTGGCTCTAATGAGATCATTATGTGTCTGCAATAGTTTAAGTTCTGCTTCTTTTCTTTCACTTATATCACTAATAATAGCCATTGAATATTCTTCGTTGTTTAAAATGTATATTCCAATTTTTATTTCGAAGGGAAATTTTTCACCATTTTTTCTAATACCTATGTTTTGAAAAGAATTGTATTCGTTATTATATGCCATTTTTTCTTGATACTCGGGTGAAATTTGATTGAGAAAGGATTTTCCTATTAAGTCATCGGATTTGTCATATCCAAAAAGTTTTAAATAGGCACGATTTACTAATACATTTATGCCATCTTTTGAAATACCAATTGCATCGATCGACGATTCAAATATTGTTCTAAATTTCACTTCATCTTCTTTTGCTTTTTCTTTTGCTTCGTTGAGTTCTTGCTTTTGATTTACGTATTCCTCAAATAATTGTCCAATTCGACCATATTCTGCGGGTGCTTTTTTTAATAAATTGATTGAGGTGTTATTATCAGTCTTTAAAATATTGGATACCAATAAAAGTGGATTCTTGATGTATTTTTTTGCTAAAAAAGTGGAAAGTAATAGTATTAAGATGGTAAATACAAACAAATGATATATCATGTTTTGTGTTGCAGTAAAGCTTTGATTTGTTGGTCTAGAAAACAGTATTTCCCCATTTTTATTTCCATCCCAATTCAGCAAGTTGATAATTGTGTTTGACTTTTTTATATCTATTGCAATTGATTTCGTTGGTGGAAAAATCTGTATTGTCGTACCACTCATTTCAGCAAGTTTCTTTTTAAATTGTTGATTCCATATTCGTGCGACAAACATACAACCTGCAGGTTTCGTTAACGAATGTTCAAAATCGCCTGTTTGATGGATCGTTGACGCGCATATTTCAAGTAGTCCCTTTTTTGTCGACATAAAGAAATGAAGGTTTTTATACTTATTAATAGCCTCTATCGTTTCTTTTGAAATAATAGTTTTCGAAAAGGTACTGTCGTTTGATGAGTTAAAGAAAAGTTCTCCTTTTTTATCATAAACAATGACAAATTCATATTTAAAGGCATTTAGAATGGTAATATTTTCTTTACACCATTGTTCATTTTTAGTGTTTGATGCTTTTACTAAATCAGTCCAAAGGCAATAATCATTAACAACTTGCATCATTTGTGCTGCGTTTATGTGCAGAAGTGTATTTACTTCATGGTTCAAATGTTCGTTTGTTTCCTCTAATATCTGCTTTTCTCGTTTATTTATATAAAACGATAATGTGTAAAAGAGTAAAAGAGAAATAATTCCTATAATGATTAAAAAAGATTTAATCATATTATATATACTTTTAAACTGTGGCATGTCTATCTTCTAAAATGGGTAATTAATTCAGTCTTTGTTTTAGGATGTACGAGTAAAATCGTATTATAAAGTTATGAATAATTAGTTATTCTAACATCATTTTTTTAGTTGATATCTAATTTAGAATTCTGTATATTAACATTGAAACAATAAAATAGTATTATTTGATGAAAGCATTTCTGATTTAATTCGGTCTGTTTATGGATTTTCTTTCCCTGTTTTGTTATTGGCATTATCTTTTTGCCTATCACAAAGTGCTTTTTGTCTTCCGCTAATTGTAAGCCATTGTCCGCCACTTATTTTTTGCTTTCCGCAATATACAATCAGTCATCGGCAACGTTCAAATAGCTTTCCGAAATTTCACAATAGCCATCAGCATTTTTAAGATAATCGTCCGCCGTGTTTAAACAGCCTTTGGATATTTTACTGTTGACTTCGGTATATTATATTCTGTTGTCAGCAGTTTATACAAAGTCTCAATTGCAATGAGTTTCTTTAAAATTCCACTTTCAAATTAATAACTGGAATAAAACCAATTCCCTTAACTGTAATTACTGATTTGCTTCCACCACGATATTCGGAGTATAAAATGTTTTTATGGTCGAAGATGTTTTGTAAATCGGCCGAAATAATCCAAGAATACTTTTCGCAGTTTTTACGGTAGTTTATGCCAGCATTCATTTCAAATGCATCGTTCAACCGTTTTTTGTTGGTTTCTTCTCGTACATATATTGTTCTATCGGCAGCTATCGAAGCTTGCAGATCGATAGGAGTAGTTCTGTAACCACCTCGATACATGGCTTTAAGGTTGAATCCGAATGTTTTGTTTTTTTCTTTACCAAATTCTATTTCTTTCCCAAACATAAAATTACTGATATAGTTGCAATTGTACGAAGTATTATACCAAACGCCATCACCTGCAAGAAACTTGGAATTAAACAATGATAGGGTTGCCATATAATAAAAGCTATTGTAGAAAAAATGATCTAAGGTTAGTTCTAATCCATAGTTTTTACCGTAACCTTTGTTTTCGAGCTTTTCGAAAGGTAATCCATATGATAGATTAATAATCGAAAAATTACTATTGGGATTGTTAACTATGGGAACGTTGAACAAGTACTGATAATATATTTCGGTTCTTAATCGTACAGCCTTACTTTTTATAAGTTCGTATCCCAATACATTGTGCCATGCTTTTGTAAAACCTACATTTTGATTACCCATTTCCTTTATCCCATTAGAATTAATGGTATATGCATCGTAAACAGAAAGTGCCTCAATTTTGCTATGTATGCCTGTTCCAAATGTTATGGTATTCTTTTTATTTATGTTGTATCGTAAACTCAATCGAGGTTCCAAACTGTGCTTTTGGTTTACAGCTAGATAGCTGTAATGTAGTCCTGATATACATTCAATATTTTCAGAAATACGATATTTATTTTGAACATACCATTGGATACAGTTTGTTGATGTTATTTGATTTATAAGCGTATCGTTTTTATTTTGTAGCCATAAATATCTTGTTTGAAGCATATTTGCATTGGTTCTTCCAATAATAAAACCAGTACGCAACGAAACACGTTCGTTAATTCTATGATTAACTAGCACCGACAATCGGTTAATATCGTAGGTATATAGTTCTTTTTGTTCCTGATTCAATACATAATTTTGTAATAGAAACGATTTTGTCCATGCATCGTGTTGACTTGAATTTATAAAAACAGTTTTAATATAGCTGTTATGATTAGAAAAATTATAAAGATGCTTGATTCCTGCAATATACAATGAATGGTTTTCAACTTCATCACGACGATCGTCCCAATCTTTCCATTGCGTTGAATCGTATGTTGGTTTTGTGCCAGTGTAATTATTTCCTGCCACACCAAATAGCTCAAGTTTACCTAACTTTTTACTCGGTAGGTTTACGTTGAAAACCAAATCTTTAAATTGAGGAGCTATGTTAGAATTCCCAAGGTCAACAATGTTAAGTTTATCAACTAAATCCATCGACGAATATCGGAAATTAATCAAATATGAAGCATCTTTCAATTTAAATAAAGGTCCTTCAGCACTGAGCTGAGTACCAACATCGCCTACTATTGCCGAATATTCCTGTTTCGATGCATTTCCTTTTCTTAGGTTTAAATCCATAATACCTGAGGTAGCGTTTCCATATTCAGCAGGGAAAGCAGCTGTTAGAAAATCAAAATTGCTTAATAAATCTGATGAAATCATACTTAACGATCCGCCAGAACCTCCTTGACCATCAGGAAAATGATTGGGGTTTGGAATTTCAATACCTTCGAGCCTCCACAGAATACCTCGTGGCGAATTGCCTCGAACAACAATTTCAGACATATCGCCATCAACGGTTCCAACTCCGGCAAAAGCACCAACCATTCGAGAGGGATCAAATAATCCACCAGCATAGCGTGAAGCATCTTCAGTATTAAATTGCTTAACACTAACTGTTGCCATGCTGTTCATACCCTGAGTCTTCTGACTTGAAGCTGTTACTTCTACTTCATTAATATTCGTTACGCTTTGGATTAGTTCGATTGTTAAATCAATTTCTTTACCTGAAGTAACTAATACATTCGAAATCGTACCATCTTCGTATCCAATAAATGAAACAACAAATGAATGTCGGCCAATGGGGACTTGCATCATAAAATTACCAGAGGCATTCGTTGACGTTGCAATCAGAGGTGTTTCATCAATAATTTGGATTGTTGCACCTGGGAGCGGTTCTTTTGTTTCTCTGTCCAAAATCTGACCTTTCATCGTTTGCGAAAAGCTTTGTGTATATACTTTAGAAAAAAAACAAAACAAGATGATGATTGAAACAACAGTCTTTTTCATTTGAAATTTTATAAGTAAATGTATTACAAAATGAAATCGAAACAAAAAACGCCATCAATTTCTTGATAGCGTTTCTTTTTATAAATTAATGATTTAATCCTAAATAAAATTACCATTTACATTCGTCACGGTAAATTCCAATAATTTCACGTCCTTTTGTCCAATAGGGAACATTAACATCTTCGGTTTCTTGGTTCCAAAAGTTTGGAGTTACTACACGACCAAATTTATTGTAGATTGACTTTTCATATATTGCAATAACAGGGTTGAAAACGACATCGGTAACTCCAATTGTAAATGAACTTGGTTCATCTTCGGTTTTCTTTATGTTTTCCATTACTTTTACTTCAAGCTTATTGAAAGAAAGTAATTCTTTTAAGAACGCAACTCTGTCTTTGTTTGCTTTATCTTCAACTATGGTGCAACGAACGCCGTCTATCTCGCTAACAATATGTTTTCCGTTTGTGATTGCCATATCTATATTTTTAAAATTATATTCCGAAACAAACTTTTAAAATCGATTCATATATTGGACTTGCCAATCCTATAACCAACATACCTACTAAGCAAATAATGATACCAGCTTTCGACATTGCATCCGATTTAAATGCTACCATTGGAGTCTCACTTTTATTGATGAACATTGCTTTTACTGGCATCAAATAATAGTATAATGAAATAATGGTATTCAATAATGCGATAAGTACAATCCAATAAAATCCTTTTTCCGCAGCAGCAGTAAATAAGAAGAATTTACCAAAGAAACCTGCAACAGGAGGAATACCAGCGAGTGAGAATAATGCAATTGTTAATGCCCAACTTAGTTTTGGATTCGTAGCATACATTCCATCGTATTCGTCCATTGTTTCTTTACCTGTTGTTGCAGAAATTACTGAAACAACACCAAACGCTGCTAGGTTAGAGAAGATATAAACCAAAATATAATATACTACTGTTGCCATACCCATTGCTGTTCCTGAAAGTATACCAAGAACAATAAAACCAGCTTGTGCTATTGAAGAGAATGCAAGGAAACGTTTCATGTTTTTTTGACGTAGTGCAAATAAGTTACCTATTGTCATTGTCAATACTGCAATAACCCATATTAAATCTTGCCACATTGGAATTAACACTTTAAATACAGTAAACAAAATAATGGTAAAGATAAATACTGCAGCACCTTTTGAAATAACCGATAAGTAAGAAGTAATATTAACTGGAGCACCTTCATACACATCGGCAGTCCATAAATGGAATGGAACTAATGACATTTTGAAACCCATACCAGCAAAAAAGAAAATGAAAGCAAGGATTTGTAATGCATTTGTTTGCGAAATCATTGGAGCAATATCCTTAAAATAAACAGAACCTGTTGTTCCATAAATCATTGAAAGGCCATATAATAAAATACCAGAGGATAGTGCAGATGATAGAATCAACTTTATACCTGCTTCTGCCGATTTATTTTGATAACGATCGAAAGCTGCAAGAGCTGCTAACGGAATTGTAGCCGTTTCTAAACCGATGTAGAACATTAAGAAATCGCCCGATGAAATCATATAGAACATTCCAACTAATGTGCTAAGAAGTACAATATAGAATTCACTTACTTTTCCTTTTTGATTTTCTTGATTAAGCCAAAATGACGATTGAATAAGTATGATCAATACACCAAGATTTAATACATTTTTCATTGTATTGATTAATGCACTAGTGTTATACGATCCACCAAAAATTGAACCTTCGGCAAGTGGAAGAAATCCAATAATAGTATGAATTGCAAACAACGTAATGGCTAAAGGAGTAATTATTCCTTTTTGATCTTTATCGGTAAATATTTCGGCAATCAATAAGATAAGTACTATTCCAATAAGTACTAATTCTTGACGCATTAAAAGAAAATTTTCGAAATTCATAGTATCACAATTTATAAATTACTATCGTTTATCATTTATTATTATTGAGCTATAACGCTAAGTTTTGCAACAATTGGAGTTAAGCTTTGTTGAATCATATCTGACAACCAGAAAGGAGCTAAACCTACCGCAAAAATTGCGATTAAAAGGGTTAATAAAGAAACTTTTTCATACCATGTCGCATCTTTTAATTCTTCGAAATGATGATTTTTTATTGGTCCTAATAAAAGTAAACCTACAACTCTCAGAATATACACCGCAGTTACAACAATTGAGGTTGTCGCTATTATTGTACAAACTCTGTGGAATGTATCTACATTTTGGAATGATCCAACGAAAATAGTCATTTCAGCAACGAAACCGCTTAATCCTGGAAGACCTAATGAAGCCATCCCTGCAATTACATAGATTACAGCTAAGAAAGGAATTACTTTCATCAAACCACCCATTTCGTAAATATTACGAGTATGTGTACGACCGTAAATCATTCCAATAAGAGCGAAGAAAAGAGCAGTCATTAAACCATGCGATATCATTTGAAGAATTGCACCGTCCATAGCCGTTTTATTTATCATCAACAATGCAAAGATTACCATACCGCAATGCGATACTGAAGAATATGCATTAATGTATTTTAAATCTTTTTGCCAAATAGCTCCAAATGCACCATATACAACGCTGGTTGTTGTTAATATTAAGAATATCCAACCCATTTGAACAGCAGCATCAGGCAATAAATACATTGCTACGCGTAAAATGCCGTAACCTCCAAGTTTCATTAACACTCCAGCATGTAACATTGATACCGCTGTTGGTGCTGAAGCGTGACCATCGGGCGACCAAGTGTGGAATGGGAAAAGAGCTCCTAGTACTCCGAAACCTACAAAGAGGAATGGGAAGAAGAATTTTTGTGTTGCTACAGGGATATGAACTTTAGCAATTTCTAATATATTGAAAGTAAGTTGTCCACCATTTGGTGCCGAGTTGAAATAGATTCCAAGTAAACCAAGAACGAGTAGGGCAGAGCCTCCCATCAACATCAACGTCAGTTTCATCGCTGAATATTCTTTTGGTCCAGTTCCCCACAATCCAATTAATAAATACATTGGTATAACAGCTATTTCATAGAATAAGAACATTGTGAAAAGGTCTATTGAAATAAAGAAACCAAATACTCCCGATGATAAAAAGATAAGTGAAATAAAGAATTCACGAGGTAATTCTTTTGTCATCCAAGAAGCAAATATACCTGCAAACACAACGATAGATGTCAACATTATCATTGCAACTGCAATTCCATCTACACCAACGGTATAATGAATGTTAAGGCTTTGATACCAAATATGTGATTTAATAAATACCATTTCTGCTATATTACCTGCTTTCCTTTCAGCAATATATTTGAAAAGTAAATTGAAAGCCATAATTAACTGAATCCCCATTCCAACTGCCGATATCACTCGTGTGCCTTTCAATCCTTTGGTAAATAGAATACCAATGATTGTTAAAAACGGTACTAAAACAAATAAACTTAAAATATCCATAATCTATAATTTAATTCTTTTTAACCTATGTTTATTTTGCCCACAATAACATGAATATTGCAGCAAGTGTTATTGCACCCGATATAAATACAAAACCATATTTTTGCAATTGACCCGATTGTAAACCTTTGATTGAAGTTGAAACATAAACCGTAACGCTAGCAATACCATTCATTGTTGCATCAATAATATGACGATCGAACCATGCAATCGGTCTTGAAACCATACCAAACATGATTTTCTTGGTAATAAACATATAGACCTCGTCAATATAGAATTTGTTGTAAGCTGCAGTATAAAATCCTCCTAGAGATTTACTAATTCTTTCTGCAATTGTATTCTCTTTATAATATAATACGAAAGCTAAACCAATTCCACTAAATGCAAATAATGTAACCGGGATGGCTATACCTAAGTGGAAAACGGTTTCAAATGCTTTTCCATCTGAAGTAACAAATTGATGGAAAGGAATATATCCAGCAACTAAAGTAATACCTGCTAATATCATTAATGGAATACTCATCGTTAATGGCGATTCATGCGGTTCATGATTATAATGCGTTTTTTTGCCAAAAAATACACTAAAATATAAACGTGACATATAAAATGCGGTTAAACCTGCAACAAAAGAAGCAATATAGAATATCAATTTATTATGGTTATATGCAGCTACTAAAATTTCATCTTTACTAAAGAATCCAGATAGCCCAGGGAAACCACTTATTGCTAACCAAGCTATTGTAAATGTGATAAAAGTAATCGGCATGTATTTTCTTAATCCACCCATATCTTCCATATTATTGCTATGAACAGCGTGAATAATTGATCCAGCACCTAAGAATAATAATGCCTTGAACATAGCATGAGTAAATAAATGGAACATCGAAGCCATGAAACCTAAACCATGTTCATCTCCATATCCAGAAACACCTAAAGCTAACATCATATATCCAATTTGGGACATTGTAGAATATGCCAAAATTCGTTTTATATCAGTTTGTGTACAAGCTATAATAGCTGCAAAAAGGCATGAAAAGGCTCCAACATACATAACGACGTTTAATGCATCAGGAGCTGCTAATGAATATACTGGGAACATTCTAGCTACTAAATACACACCAGCAACAACCATTGTTGCAGCATGAATTAATGCAGATACAGGTGTTGGACCTTCCATCGCATCAGGTAACCAAATATGTAATGGGAACATTGCTGATTTACCAGCACCACCCATGAAAATTAATATTAAAGCCCAACTTAATAGAGACAATCCCATAAAAGTTGCTCCAGCAGGCATTGTAATTGCTGGTCCGTGAATATCTGTTAGAGATATAAAATCAAACGTTCCAGTAAAGAATGAAATCATTAAGATACCAGTTAAAAAACCTAAGTCGGCAAATCGAGTTACGATAAAAGCTTTCTTTGAAGCAGCTACAGCAGATGGTTTTTGGTAATAGAATCCAATCAATAAATAAGATGAAAGACCTACTAATTCCCAGAAAATATACATTTGGAAAAGATTTGTTGCAATAACAAGTCCTAACATCGAAAAAGTAAAGAGAGATAGAAATGCAAAGAATCTTTGAAATCCTTTTTCTCCACCATGCATGTATCCAATACTGTAAATATGAACCATAAACGATACGGTTGAAACAACTACCAGCATCATTACTGAAATAGGATCGAGAAGAATACCTATATCAATATGAAGTTTGTCTGTCAATTGTAACCATACCATATTAAATGCTGTTACTTTTTTGTAAACGCCTTCTATTGGTCCAACTTTAAAAAAGTATAAATATGCAGTATAATATGATAATATAAATACTGTTCCTAAACCAACGGTTCCAACAATACCAGAAATAATTGGTTTCATCTTGTGACCGAAAAACCCGATTAACACAAACAGTGTAATAGGAATTAGTAATATAGCTAATGTGTATGTATACATAGTTTTAGATTCTTAGTTTTTAATTACTTTAGTTCTTCATCTCATTTACATTCTCAACATTAATTGAGTTGTATCGGCGATATAGGTTAATGATAATTGCAATTGCCACGGCTGCTTCAGCTGCTGCTATTGCTACTACAAAAATCGTAAACATATATCCTTGCAATTGGTTAGGATATAAATACTTGTTGAACACTACAAAGTTTATGCATACCGCGTTTAATATCAACTCGATTGACATAAGAATCGTAATAAGATTTCTACGAACTAAAAATCCATATACACCGATGAAAAACATCAAGGTGCTTACGATTAAAAAATGCTGCATTGGAATTCCTTCAATCATCTTTCTTAGTTTTTATTTTTTTGCAATCATTATAGCTGCTACCATTGCTGCTAATAACAAAATTGAGATAACTTCGAATGGAAGAACATATCCGTAGTTTCCGTAACTTAATAGTTGTAACCCGAATTGTCTAACGTTTGTTGACATAGCTGGCGATTGTGTTGCGGTGAATGTTGTTTGATTAATTGCTATTAAACAAACAACGGCACCTATAGCAGAAGCAAGTCCAGTAAATATTTTTTTCTTAAGTTCTAAAGATTCAAATTTATGATCAATATTATGTGTAAGAAGTATCGAGAATACAATAAGTACAACAATACCACCAGCATATAACATCAATTGAACTGCACCTAAGAAAAATACTTCTAATAAAAAGTATAATCCTGCTGTTGCAATTAAAACAAACAACAGAAAGGTTGCTGCTCTTAAAATCTTTCTTGTGGTTACACTAAGTACAGCACAACCAAGGATTACTGCAGATAAAAGGTAAAACATTATAACATTCATGGCCTATTCTTTTACATCTTTAGTTAATACTGAACCCGGTTTGTTCAAAATCTTATTGAATTCCGTGCGATTATATTTTGCATGTTCAAACGCTTGTCCGAAATCTAATGCTTTCGATGGACATGTTTTAACACAAAGACCACAGAATGTACACATTCCCAAATGGTAAATATGTTTATCTAATGCCTTTTTCTTTTTCTCGTCAATTATTTCCCATTTCGAAATAACTTCAATCGAACCGTTTGGACAGTTCATCTCACATATTCCACATCCAGTACAACGATGTTCGTTTTTGTCGTTGTGTAGCATCATCACTTCACCTTTGAAGCGATCAAACATTTTCAATGTGTCGCGGTTGTCAGGATATTGTTGGGTAACAATTTCCTTTGGACTTCTTATGAAATATTTTCCGGTAACACTCATCCCTTGTAACAAGGATTTGATACCGCCAAATAAATCGGAAAAATATTCTGCTATTGCATTCATAATTCTTCTTTTCTTTTTTTAATTATTAGAAATACCAGTGGTTTAACACACACAAGGCCATTATCAAAATATTTACTAAGCTGATTGGTAATAAGAATTTCCACTCAAGTGTTAACAGTTGATCGATTCTTAAGCGTGGGAAGGTCCATTTAAACCACATCATTAAGAATATCAATGTAAATGTTTTACCAAAGAACCAAACAACAGGTGGAATAAAGTCCATTACGTGATTGAATCCTGCTAATCCAGGTACGTGAAGTGGCATCCATCCTCCAAAAAATACTGTTGCAGCAATTGCGCATACAAGAAACATATTCATAAATTCTGAAAGAAAGAATAATGCGAATTTAATACCTGAATATTCCGTATGGAAACCAGCAGTTAATTCTGATTCAGCTTCAGCTAAGTCGAAAGGTCCACGGTTTGTTTCAGCTGTACTTGCAACAATAAAAACAATAAAAGCAATAAATGCTGGAACATGTCCTCTGAAAATAAACCATGCTGATTCTTGTCCAGCAATGATTTCTGAGAATTGCATTGTTCCTGCTAAAACAACTATTGTCATCAGCGATAATCCAACTGAAAGTTCATAACTTACAATTTGAGCACCACTACGCATTGCACCAATTAAAGAGTATTTGTTATTACTTGACCATCCGGCTAATAGGATACCAAGTACTCCAAGAGATGATGTTGCCATAACATATAAAATACCTATGTCGAAATCCATTGCTTGTAATCCTTTAGCAAAAGGAAGAGCTCCCATTGCTAACATCGAAGCGATGATAACAATAAATGGTGCAACATTGAAAAGGAATTGATCGGCACTTTTAACGGTAATCAACTCTTTCATTAAAAGTTTTATAAAGTCGGCAATGGTTTGTAATAATCCAAATATACCTACTCGGTTAGGACCAAGACGACATTGGAAAAATGCACAAACTTTACGTTCCATATATACAAGGAATAAACCAAGTACAGCGTAAAAAGTTAAGAAAACTATACCAACAAGCGACATTTCGATTGTTGTAGTTAGCAAGCCTTCACCTAATGAACCAGCTAAGCCTGCGTGTATTTTTGATGTTAATTCAGCAAAATCGTATAACCACATATATTCAATTTTTAACGGTCAATATCAGGAATTACAAGGTCGAGCGACGACATGATGGCAACCAAGTCAGCAATTTTTTCATTTCTACTCATGTAGTCTAATGCCGAAAGATTTGCAAAGTTTGGTGAACGGAATTTAATTCTATATGGATTCTTCTCACCACGACTTTCAACATATACACCAAACTCACCACGACAGGCTTCTACTCTTTGATAGTATTCGCCTATAGGTAATTTAATGATAGGTTTCATTTTTGTAGCAAAGTCACCTTCAGGAATATTGTCAATCAATTGTTCTATAATTGACATTGATTCTCTCATCTCGTCCATACGAACTTTGTAGCGTGCCAATGAATCGCCTTCAGTTCTTATAATTTCATTGAATTGAACCTTGTCGTATGCGCTATAAGGATTTTTCTTTCTAACATCACAAGCAAAACCCGAACCACGACCAGAAGGACCTGTAACGCCATAAGCAATTACTTCTTCTTTTGTCAATAAACCAGTTCCTTTAGTTCTTTGTTGGAAGATTACGTTTCCTGAAAGTAGTTTTTCATATTCAGGAAGTTTTGTTTTAAAGTATGTGATAAATTCTTTTACTTTCTTTTGAAAATCTGGTTTTATGTCGTACATCACACCACCGGGGCAGTTATAACTTACAAGTAAACGAGTTCCACAGTTTTCTTCGAAAATATCAAGAATATGTTCTCTATCTCTTAATCCGTAGAAGAACGTTGTTAATGCACCTAAGTCCATTCCCATAACCGACCACCATAATTGATGAGAAGCTAGACGAGTTAACTCAGCCATTATCGTTCTGATGTATTTTGCACGTTCAGGAACTTCCACGTCTAATGCACCTTCAACAAGAAGACAAACCGCTTCGTTATTGATGTGAGCCGATAGATAATCTAATCGGTCGGTTAGGTGAATGATTTGAGGATATGTGTTACGTTCGCACATTTTTTCGATACCACGGTGAATGTAACCGCAATAAGGTTTTAAATCTTTTACGATTTCACCTCTTAGATTTACTACCAAGCGTAATACCCCGTGCGTTGAAGGGTGTTGAGGACCCATGTTAATAAGGTACTCTTCTACGGTATCTAATTTTTCTTTTATATCAGCGTCAACCATTTTATATATTTCGTTTGAAGTGATTGCTTATTTAATAAGATCTATTACGTTAACCGTGTCAACATAATCTTTACGTAATGGGTAACCTTTCCACTCGTCATCAAGGAACAAACGTCTCATATCAGGATGATTGTTAAATGATATACCTAGGAAATCGAATACTTCACGTTCTTGAAGTTCAGCTGCAAGATATAAGCTTACAATAGAATCAAGTTTTGGATTAACACGATCTTCTGTCGATGTTTTAAGGCAAATGATGTGTTTCAATTCAGTAGATTCTAAGTGATATACAACTCCTAATCCAGGATTGAAATCAACACCAGTAAGGCTTACTAGAAAATCGAATTTTGTAGTTGACGATTCCTTTAATTGTTTAACAACTGAAAACAATTGGTTCGATGGAATTATTGCCACAACCATTTGTTTGTTTTCTGTAAAGGTTGCTTCGGGGGCAAGTTTTACGATAAAGTCTTTTAATTCTTCGTTTGTCATATCTCCGAGCTATTACATAAATAATTTAAGAGGTTGACGATCGTGTATTACCGATTCGCCTTTCATTTTTTCTTGTAATTGCATCAATCCATAGAGTAATGCTTCAGGGCGTGGAGGGCAACCAGGGATGTAAACATCAACTGGAATAACTTGGTCAACACCACGAATTACTGAATATGAATTGTAATAAAATGGACCGCCAGAAATAGCACATGAACCCATTGCTATAACATATTTAGGATCGGCCATTTGATCGTATAAACGTTTTAAAACTGGTGCCATTTTGTGAACGATTGTTCCAGCAACAATAATAACGTCAGCTTGACGAGGTGAAGGACGATAAACTTCCATTCCAAAGCGTGCAAAGTCGTGACGAGGAGCACCAGCAGCCATCATTTCGATACCGCAACAGCTAGTAGCAAATGTTAAAGGCCAAAGTGAATTTTTGCGACCCCAGTTAACTAAATCGTTAACGTTTGACATGATGATGTTACCTTTTCCATGAGAAGCATTAAGCTCCGCCATCATTTGGTCGATGTCTGTATATTCTTTTTCTATTCCCATTTTAATGCTTGTTTTTTCCATGCATATAAAAGTCCTAAACCTAAAATTGCGAAGAAGATTAAAATTTCAACAAAAGCAACCATTCCAAGTTCTTTCATTACAACAGCCCATGGAAATAAGAAAACTGATTCCACATCGAAGATTAAGAACATAATTGCAAATAAGTAATAACCAACGTTGAATTGAATCCACGACAGTCCGTATGTTGGAATACCACACTCATAGGTTTCGTATTTTTGAAGATTGTCTGAACTTGGTGGAATGAAACTCGAGAATATTACGGCAAAGCCAACTAGTATTACTCCGAGTAAAAAGAACAAAATTAAACCTGCTGAACTCATATTCAATGATTTATATTACTTTTTTAACCTCTTGGTTTTTTGAATTAAGGCACAAATGTACTATAAATATTTAATTGACAAATTTCGTTTATACATTTTCATTTGTTTTTTTTATTTACTGAATAGACTCTTTGAGCTGAGAATCTTATAAGTATTTGATAAAGTAGATAGTATGGACTCATTGATGCAGTCGTATAATTTTATGAACAATTTGTATTAATAACTTTCAATTGTTTTTTTTTCTTTGTTAAAATCGTTTTTCTACAATTTTTTATCTTGACAAATTGACTATTTTAAGAAAAGCCACCTTTTTTTTGATAAAAAGGTGGCTTTGTTTTTATTGGTTTTTTTGTTCTCAATATAAAAATATTTGTAAAATAATGTTTTACTTTTGTGGCTATAAAATAATAATATAACGTTAAAAAAATATAATATGGCATTGCGATTTATCACAGCAGAGGACGCTGTTGCAGAAGTTAATCATGGAGATAATTTTGGATTCAGCGGGTTTACAGCCGTTGGATGTCCTAAAGCATTTGGAGTAGCATTGGCGAAAAAAGCCGAAGCTGAACATGAAAAGGGTAATCCATTTCAAATCGGAATGTTTACCGGTGCTTCTACAGGTGAGTCTCTTGACGGTGTTTTATCACGAGCTAATGCAATTAATATTAGAACCCCATATCAATCCAATAAATTTTCACGTACGGCAATTAATGCTCAAGAGGTACAATATTTTGATTATCACCTTTCACAACTTGCTCAAGATTTACGCTATGGTTTCTTTGGGAAATTAGACTATGCTGTTATTGAGGTTTGTGATTATAACGACAATGGTGAATTGATTTTGACTTCTGCGGTTGGAAATGCACCTACATTTTGTCTTTTGGCCGATAAAATAATTTTGGAACATAATGTTCGCCGTCCTAAAGAAATAAGAGGTTTACATGATATATACATCCCACTTGATCCACCAAATCGTCGCGAAATTCCATTATATAAACCAAGCGACCGAATTGGTTCACCTATTTTAAAAGTTGATCCTAAAAAAATTATTGGGGTTATCAAAACTGATTTTGCAGATGAAATTTCAGGATTTACCCCTATTGATGCAACAACAATGAAAATTGGCGAGAATGTTGCTAACTTCCTTGCCAGTGAAATTAAACGTGGAACGATACCTGCTTCTTTCTTACCTATTCAATCGGGTGTTGGAAATATTGCTAATGCCGTTTTGGCTTGTATGGGAAGTAATTCTGATATTCCTCCTTTCGAAATGTTTACCGAGGTGATTCAAGATGCTGTAATTGGACTATTAAAAGATGGAAATATTAAATTTGCCAGCGGAAGTTCACTTACTTTAAGTAATCCTTTAATGGAAGAAGTCTTTGGAAACCTTGATTTCTTTCACGATAAACTAGTTCTTCGTCCACAAGAAATTTCAAATAGTCCTGAATTGGCTCGCAGAATGGGATTAATTTCAATCAATACTGCAATTGAAGCAGATATTTTTGGAAATATCAATTCAACACACATTATCGGAACAAAAATGATGAATGGTATCGGTGGTTCTGGCGATTTTACCCGTAATGCATATATGTCTATTTTTACAACACCATCGGTTGCTAAAGATGGTGCTATAAGTGCATTTGTTCCAATGGTTTCGCATATGGATCATAGTGAACACTCAGTTAAAATTATTATTTCGGAATACGGAGTAGCCGATTTACGCGGAAAATCACCTATTCAAAGAGCTCAGGAAATAATCGATAAAGTAGTACATCCTGATTATAAACAACTTTTATGGGATTATTTAAAACTTACAACATCAAAAGTACATACACCTCAAGCTTTACAAGCTAGTTTAGGAATGCATGTTGAATTTCTAAAATCTGGCGATATGAGAAAAACAAATTGGTCAGATTACGTTTAATTTTTTCTATTTATTTAAAAAACCGCTAAAGGATCTAATCCCTTAGCGGTTTTTTAATTTGTATTGATGGATGTTTGTCTTTTAGAAATCTTTATTCGACTTCATATTCGACCATATTAATGAAAAAAAAGCATTCAGTACAAATGCTGATTATTTTCGTTTCCACCATTCTGAAAATGTTTGCAAACTATCGTTTAAATTTACTTGTTCTCCAATCATAGGTGTTATCATGGGTATCTGTTCTTTTGCACTTAAAAGTTTTGTTTTTTGTAATGGTTCATCCCAAGGATGAATTGCTATTGCAAATTTTGAATTATGAACGGGAAGAAATCGTGTTACGTGTAAATCTTTTGCGGCCTGAATTACTTGTTCAGGCATCATATGAATATAGCGCCATTTTTCGTTGTATTGTCCATCTTCAAGAATTGCGAAATCTATGTTGTTAAATTTCTTTCCAATTTTTGCAAAATGGCTATCGTAGCCACCGTCACCACTTATATATAATGTGGAGCTTGGTGTTTGTAATAAGACTGAGATCCAAAGCGTTTGATTCCGTTTTAATAATCGACCCGAAAAATGTCGAGTTGGATAAATATATGCCGTTATATTGGAATCCAGTTGAGCCGTTTCGTCCCAATCTTTTTCAATCAGGAGATTTTTATCAAAGCCCCAATATTCAAAATGTTCGCCAACACCAAGTCCACAGATTATTCTTTTGATTTTTGGTTTCAATTTCATGATTGTTTTATAATCGAGATGATCCCAATGATCGTGAGTGATGATTAAATAGTCAATTTGAGGCATATCGTCAGCAGAATATCTATTAGTACCAGCAAAGGCTTTTGTCATAAATGGCAGTGGTGATACTGAGTTACTGAAAACGGGATCGACCAAAATTGTCTTTCCTTGTATTTGCATAAAATACGATGCATGTCCAAACCAAACAAGTATTTCCTGTGTTGGCTTTAAATGCAATAAATCTGTTTTTGTTGAGGGAATCGTTCCATCTGGTTTGTTTTTCGCAAAAAGAAAATCTTTGAATACGGCAAAAAAGTTTTTGTTGTTGGCAAACATTGGTGTCGGACTTTCATTCTGAAATTCACCATTATGGTAATGAGGCGATTTTTTAATTTTTTCCATACGTTCACCTGTTGGTAATCGACCAAATTGATGTTGTTGTAAAAAGCAATAAATCAAAATCCCAAGGATTAATACAATTGAAAGTGACGGTATCATACTGTTTTATGTTTTTCTATTCATTTTATTTTGCCATCGCTTGTTCTTTTAATGCTATTGGCATTTTTTCAATGGCATATCGAAGCGATGTTCGAGGCATTTGGCTTTTGTTTTTCATGACAAATTCGAAAACTTCTTGTTCATGTTTATTTGCAGCAACTTTTAACATCCAACCATAGCCTTTTTGAACCATATCTTCATTGTCCAATAACTCTTTGTCGGCAATTTCAAATACATCTTTCAGGAAAAGTCCTTTCTTTGCAGGAACAATAAGTGAAACTGCTGCTGCTCGACGCATCCATCTGTTTTTTGACTGTGTCCATCGTTTGAGTTCCGAAATATATTCTGGATACATTTCAATAAAGTTACCGACCGTATGATTACAAAAGGTATCGCACGATGCCCAATTGGTGATGTAACTATCTATCCAATTTTCGAACAAAATAAAATCGTCTTTAGTGTATTGTTTCCTTAAAGTATATGACCATTGACAGGCAATAAAAGATTCTTCAATAAAGCCCGATTTCCAAAGTATATCGCAAAGTTCAAATATTTCATCTTTGCTTTTATTCTTTATTTCTTTGTAAAACTCTTTCCCAATACTTTTGATTGTTGCTGATTTTATGCCATAACATTGAATTGTGTCTTTGAAAAAATACTGCGTACTTGTTTTCGTTTTGTTGTCACTTTGTTCTTGTAATGTCTGACGTAAAGTAAGAATTAACTTGCTCATGAGTTGTTTGTTTTTAGGGGAAGTGCTATAATTACGATGGTTCCATTGTTGATTTCAGACTTATAATTGATTGTTCCATTATGTTCTGAAATAATTTTATAGGTTATCGATAAACCTAAGCCAGTACCTTTTCCTGGAGCTTTTGTTGTAAAGAAAGGATCGAATATTTTTTGAATGTCATCATCGGATATTCCTTTCCCAGAATCTTTAATTACAATTTCTAAATAATTATCCTTAATAGTTGTAAAAATACAAATTGTTCCAGTGCCCTCTATTGATTGTTCTGCATTGGCAATGATATTCAAAAACACTTGATGTAATTTACCTTCGTTTCCAAAAATAGTAAGATCTTGATTGGTATATTGTTTTTGTATTTCAACTTTGTTTTTCAGTTGATTGTTAAGAATAATGAGACAATGATCTATTATTTGATGAATATCACAGTCTTCTGAGGGAATAGCATCTTTTCGACTATAATGACTTAAGCTTGAAACAATTTCCGATGCACGCAGAACACCGGTATTAATAGCATTTATAAGTGGTTCAATTTCTGCTTTTGCTTCGGTGTAATGGTCGTTTAAATAATCTTCGATTCCCAATATTCCGCCATGTATAAAGTTTAATGGATTGTTTATTTCATGAGCAATCCCAGCTGACAACACACCTAATGAAGCCATTTTCTCCGTCTGAATCAATTGGTTTTGCGTTTCATTAAGTTGTTCAATTGTTTCAACTAACTCTTCTTTTTGGCTATATAATTCTTCATTTGCCGAGTTCAATTCTTCCAACGAAGAATCTAATTCTTCGGTACGTTCTTTTACCATTTGTTCCAAGTGAATTTTATATAATTCAAGATCTAATTCAATCTTTTTCTTGGCGGTATTATCAAAAATAACTCCATCGAGATATAAAACATTTCCTGACGCATCTTTACTGGCACGACCTTTTTCAAAAACCCATCGAATTGAACCATCAGCATGCAGTATTCTATATTCAATTTCCCAGGCTTTGTTTTGTGCTATAGCAATCTTTATTTCTTGTATTGTTCGTTCCCAATCTTCAAGTACAATTATTGCTTTAAATAAGCGTTTTTCAGTATTCATAAAGTCCGAAGCTGGATAGCCAGTTATCTTTTCAACTTCTTTGCTCAGAAAAAGCATTGGTACATCACTATCATAGAGACATCGAAACGTAATTCCCGGAATATTCGAAACCAATGATTGGTATTGATCTCTACTATCTTTCAATTCTTCCTCAATCTTTTTCCTTTCTTCTATTTCCGATAAAGCTTTGTCTAATATCTTTTTGTTAATATTATGAAGATAATATCCAATTATGCCAATAAAAAGCATTGCAATTCCAGTATCTATAATGTAATCATACACAATGCTTGACGAAAGACCTAATTGCTGCTTTTCATATAAAGTAAATAGAACAAGAAATAGAACATTGACAAGAGTGTAAATTAAAATCGTTTTTCGGTGTTTTGATATGAAAAATTGAATTGCTCCAAGGAGTCCTACGATATAAACAACAGTATCAAATTTGATAATATTTTCATTCTTATCAAGAAACATAACTAACCATAAACAGAAAAAGGTTGATATTAAAATTAAATGAGCAGAGAGTTCAAAATAACTTCTTATCAGAAGAAAAAAACAAGCAATAAATATAACCAATAGAAGTATTTCAGGATATATTATTGAATAATTAGTGTAATTTTCAGAAGTAATATGTTCAATATACGTACTTGTAAAAATAACAATGAAATTGCAGCTGATAACAGAGATATAAAAGTAATACATAAAACGAGCTTTAATTTGCATAGCAAAATCGGCTGTTTCGTATTTCCGTAATATTTTAGGTAGCTTTATTGTCGAATTAGTTATCATATTCCTTTTTTGAATTTGATCTTACGCTAATTTAATAAAAGAGTTTGTTCCTTCTATTCTTTTTTAAGTTAAAAAACTCGTATAAATTTAAAAAATCCCGATTTATTTTTTAATTTATCGGGATTTCAAATGTAACGAAAGGCGAATTTATTTTCAAAAGGGAATAACGTATGTAAGTTTTTATGAATCGAGGCAACTAAGTAGGGTCTACTGAAAAACTTTCTATCCCTTGCTATATAAGGGAATAATCATAATATTTGCATTAGTAAGTGCATATATTTATGGTAAAAGAATCAAAAAGGCTTGCATCTAAGCCATCTTATACAAG
>Ga0302292_1000528_pt1 | contig 26919 bp, 18 predicted proteins | sample III_Fen_N2_1_FD_194553 | JGI IMG/M metagenome (GOLD analysis project Ga0302292, IMG submission 194553) | Peat permafrost microbial communities from Stordalen Mire near Abisko, Sweden - III_Fen_N2_1 | ecosystem: Environmental > Terrestrial > Soil > Wetlands > Permafrost | place: Sweden: Abisko...
CTCTTCGCTACTTGTGGCCATTTCTTCGGCACTAGCTGCGTTTTGTTGGGTTACTTTATTTAACTGGTTAATAGCATTGTTAATTTGATTTGCTCCACTATTTTGCTCAATACTTGCAGCAGTTATTTCTTGTACCAATTTTGCTGTTTTTTGAATGTTTGGTACAATAGCTTCTAATTGTTTTCCAGCTTTATCGGCAACATCAACACTCGATTTAGTTAGTTCATTAATTTCACCAGCAGCAATATGACTACGTTCGGCAAGTTTGCGAACTTCGGCAGCTACTACGGCAAATCCTTTTCCATGTTCTCCTGCACGCGCTGCTTCAACCGCTGCATTCAAGGCTAGAATATTTGTTTGGAATGCAATATCACCAATGATTGAAACCTTTTCGGCAATTTTTTTCATTACAATAACCGTCATATTTACGTTTTTGCTTCCTTCCAAAATATCTTCGGCGGCTTTGGCTGCTATTTTTTCGGTTTGCTGTGCATTGTCGGTATTTTGTTGAATGTTCGATGCCATTTCTTCCATGCTCGACGATACTTGCTCGGCTGCCGATGCTTGTTCCGATGCTCCTTGTGAAACCGATTGCGAGTTACTGCTCATTTGTTGACTAGCATCTGCAATATTATCGCTCGATTGTTGAACTTGTGTTACAATTTCACCGATTGCTTTTATCATTTCGGCTAACGATTTTATTAACTCATCATCTTCCGAACGTGGTTTTAGAGAAACAGTCATGTCGCCACCGGCAATTAATTTTGCATTTTCTGTAATTAAATTCGTAGCGTCAATCAATACATTTAAATTGTTTTTAATTGCATTAAAATCGCCATTGTAATGTTCTGTAATTTTTGCAGGAATTTCGCCTTTCGAAAGCATATCGACATACGAAGCAGCAACATTTAATGGAGTTATTACTGCATCTAAGGTATTATTAACACCACGTATTATTGTTCTAAAATCACCGTGATGTTCCGCTTCATCTGCTCTATTTGATAGTTTTCCTTCAATTGCCGATTTTGCTAACAAATTAGCGTCATTAATTAATCCATTGATAGCATCAATACATTGATTTAAATTGACTTTTATTTCATTAAAATCACCCGTAAATGTTTGTGTTATTTTTGCTGGAATATCGCCTTTCGAAATTTTATCAATATATTCAGCCGCAACGTTTAATGGATTAATTACAGCATCAAGCGTATTATTAACACCAGTTACTATTGCCCTAAAATCACCTTGATGTTTTGAAGCATCTGCTCGTTTTGCTAGCTTTCCATCAACTGCTGCTTGTGCAAGCATTGTTGCATCATCAACTAATAAATTAATTGCTCCAATACACACATTTAAATTATTTTTTATCTCACTAAAATCGCCATTATAATTATCGGTAATAAGTGGAGGAATATCGCCTTTAGAAATTCTGTCGACATACTCAGCCGAAACATTTAATGGTCCTATTACAGCATCCAATGTATTATTTACCCCTTCAACAATAGCTCTAAAATCGCCTTGATGTTTTGTAATATCGGCACGAACAGCTAGTTTTCCAGCTATTGCAGCATCCGATAGCATTGTTGCATCATCTATCAATAAAGTAACCGAGGCAACCATCCCTTTGAATGCTTTTATCAATTCATCGTTTGGTGAACGTACTTGTAGGCTAACATTAGTATTGCCTTGAGATATTTTTACTGCACTATCTGTAATATTATTTAAGGTATCAATAAGTCGATTTAAATTAGTTTTAATCTCATTAAAATCGCCTCTATATTCTTCTGTTATTTTCGCTGGTATATCACCTTTCGAAATTCGGTCGACATATTCGGCAGAAACATTAAGTGGTCCTATTACTGCATCTAATGTGTTATTTATTCCAACAACTATTTCGCGGAATTCAAAATTTATTTGCTCTGGATTTCCTCTTGTATCTAATTTACCTGCAAGTGTTGCTTCTGTTAATTTTTTAGATTCACCGATTATTGATTTTATGATTGTTTGAATGTTATTTGAAATAACCATCATAGCAATAAAAGCAAACAATGAAACACAAATAATTATAATTATTGTCATTACTATTATATTATTTGCAGAACCATCCGATTCAATATCCTCGGCAGCTGCCGATTCAATATTTATATCTAGTATTTTATCCATTAAAGAATTCATTAGTAAGAAATCTTTTCTCTCACTTAACATTTGTTCCATCAATTTATCATCAACAGCGACCATTTTCTCGTCATCTTTACTCACTCCCGCATTAAGTAATTCATCTTTCGATTTTGAAAGTTGCATAAATGCATCATGTTCGCTTTTCCATTCGTTAAAAACAGGTACAAATTCTTTCCAAGTAGCCGCTTCGGTTTCAGTTTGGGGCAATGGCTCATATATTTTCCAATTTGTGTTTAATTTTTCCCAACCACTATCAATAAAATCGTATTGTGTTTTTCTTATCGAAGCATCAGTAATTCGTATATTTACTAGCATACGTTCTGCTATAGAAATATCAGAAATTGCTTTACTCATAAATCCAATGCTAGCTACAGAAGGTAGTTTAACTGAAGCTATAGAATCTTGATATCCTTTTACCTTATTCAATCCAGAATAAGATATAATACCTAAAACAACAATTAAAGCAACTATTGAAAGTGCTATTGTCATTAACTTTTTTCGAATGGTGAATTTCATGGCCTTCAATTTTAATATTATTAATACTTTACAATATTGATTTTGCTGTTTCGTGAACCTCTATAAGTTCATCGGCAGAGAAGACTTTATCCATATCAAGAATCATGATAAATTGATCATCGCTTGTTTTATACATTCCTGAGATAAATTGAGAATGAAATTTAGAACCAATGTTTGGTGGAGGCATTATTTCATGTGGTTCTATTTCTAACACTTCCGAAACTCCATCTACAAGTCCCCCAACCTGCAACGTTTCTTCCCCAATTGTAATATCAAGAACCAAAATACAGGTGTTTGCAGTATATTCGGAAGCTTCTAATCCAAATTTTATACGAGTATCTATAAGTGGCAACACTGTTCCACGAAGGTTTATAACACCTTTCATATAGTTGGGTGCTTTAGGAACTTTGGTAATTTTAGTCATTTCCAAAATATTTAAAACCTTGCTAACATTAGCTGCATACGTTTCATCGCCCAATTTGAATGACAAATACGATGTCAATGCGTTTAACGACTCGTTCATAACCCCTCCTTTTTATCGAATAAAATCTTTTGAATAGTATATTTTTCCTTTTTTTACATTTTCTAATGCTATTGCTATTTCGGCAAAACAATTATCAACGTCAATACATGCGGCAAAACCCCAATCGTATAAACTTTTTATAAGATTCTGTTCGGTATAATTCGAAATTGCCAAAATAGTGATATAAGGATAATCAATCAAAAATTGATTTGCGATCTTACTATCTTCTTTATCTAACATTGAGAAATTAATAATTATCATATCAGTTCGAAATAATTGTCGTTCGTTGTACAATTCTGAAATGTTTGACAATACATTAACTATCGAAACATTATGTTCCTTTGTAAGCAATAATTTTAAAGCATCACGAAAAGCTAAATTATTATCGACCAATATGACATTTAAATGTTCCATTTTATTAACTAATTTATACCTAGTTAAACTTGAAAACAAAAAAGGATGTTTATAGACTAAATAACGGAAAGAAACTATAAAAAGAATGGGTTCTCTTAGCCTTTTGGATAGGACTCACTACCCTAAAGGATGGTAAAAACAAAAACCGCAACTAAAATTAATTGCGGTTTTTAACATCAAATAATATCTATCTAACTATAATTCAATTAGTTTATTTCTTATTGCATACATAACAAGTGTGGCGGTATTAGTACATTTCGTTTTTGAGAAAATATTTGCCCTATGCCATTTAACAGTATCAAAACTTATATTCATTTTTTCAGCAATTTGGTCATTTGTTAAACCTAAACTTATTAATTTTAAAACTTCAAGTTCTCGTTCCGACAACAATATTGCATCTGTCTTTTTGGGTTTCGCATTAAAATTTGCAATAACTTTTTGAACCAAATCTGCCGAAAACCAATTTCCACCTTTTGACACTTCAACTATTGCATTTTGAAGTTCATTAATTCCTGCATTTTTCAAAACAAAACCTTTTGCACCTGCTTCGAGCATACTAAAATAATATTTATCGTCGCTAAACGATGATAATGCTAAAACTTTAAGATCGGGTTGTTTTTCTAATGCCTTTCGAGTTGCCTCAATACCATCCATAATAGGCATTGCAATATCCATCAAAACCATTGTTGGTTCATTCGTTTCAAGTAATGTAAGAAGATCTTTTCCAGTTGATGCTTCAGCTATAACTTCTGCAACATTTTCCATCGTTAAAATTTTCCTCAAACTTTCACGAAACATGCGATGATCGTCAGCTATTATAATACTTACCATTTATTCTATTTTTATCAAAGATATTACTTGTTTTTTAAATGTAAATTAAACTTTAACCCTAATTTTTATATTTGTACCAATCCCCTTCACTATAAATTTTGAATTCACCATTTATCGATTTAATTCGGCTTTGCATATTAAGTAATCCTATTCCTTTAATATCTGATGTTAATGATTTAACATCAAATCCAATTCCATTATCGATATATTCAACTTTTAGTATCGATTTATTTTTACTTAAATTAATCCTAACTTCCGTTGCTTTTGAGTGTTTTATTGAATTATTAACACATTCACATAATACTCTATATAAAACTATTTCAATTTTATCATCAAATCTTGTAATATCATCGTTTTCAATAACAATGAGAATGGAAGCAGTTTTTTGAATTTTATTTGCGAATGAATTAAGTGCTTCAATTAAACCATAATTTTGCAAAACATGCGGACTTAAATTAAACGACAATTCTCTAATAGTTAAAATCGACTCCTCAAGTAACTTTTCAATATCAATAATAACCTTTTGTTTTTCTTCCGCAATTTCATGTTTAAATAACCATTGAACATACATTTTAATAGCCGAAAGTATTGGACTAATACCATCGTGTAGTTCTTGAGAGAAATACAATCTTTCTTTTTCTTCTGTTTCTATTACACTATTCAATACCTTTTGTTCAAGTATTTTTGTATTCGTAACATCGTGTGCAAAGCCTAAAATTTGCGTTGGTTGACCATTTTCTTGTCTTTTATAGATCATTTCTGCACTTTCGAGCCAATGCCATTCTCCCAATTTATCTTTCATTCTATATTGTGAAAAAATAAGTTCTTCATCTTTTGTCGTTAGGTATAATGGAATTGTATTTTCGCAGTAATAAACAAAATCATCGGGATGCATTAATTCAGATAAAACAGAACTGCCAAATTCCAAAATTTCTTGTTCCGAATATCCAAGTATTTTTTCCATACCATTATTACTAAATACATTTTTATGTTCAGTAACATCGTAAATATATAGAATGTCGGGACTTAAATTAAATACAGATTCTATTAATTTATTCCTCTCATTTAATATATTTTGAGTTTTCACTTTTTCTGTGATATCACGCATTAAAACCAATCGAGCAGAATGACCTTTGTACATAATTTCTTTACCAGAATTCTCTGCATGAACAATAGTCCCATCAGGTTTAACCAAATCAACAAGATATATTCCTTCAGATTTTTCACTAATTTGTTGTAATATTTTTGTTTTCGATTCTTCAGTTAAAGGAATAATATCTAATCCATTTTTACCAATTAATTCATCGGGATTATTGTAACCTATTATACGAGCAAAAGCGATATTGACATCTACAATAATTCCATTTTGATGAATCATTAAACCTTCATTTGCCAACGATGATAAATTTTTAAATCTATCTTCACTTTCATTCAGAGCCTTTTCATTTAAAATCCGTTCAGTAATGTCATTAAAAAATACTAATCGAGATTTTTGCCCTTTATAATATATTCCAATTCCTTTTAGTTCTAAATAATGAATTACTCCATTTTTATCGTACGATTCTATTACATACGATGCTTGTGAACTTAAATTAATATGTTTTATAACCTTTTCCCTTGATTCATCACTCATTGGAATGATATCGAGTCCATTTTTACCAATTATTTCTGAAAGATTTGAAAAACCGATTAATTGAGCAAAAGCTTGATTAGCTTCTATAATAACTCCATTTACATGAATCATCAACCCCTCATTTGTTAATGATGAAAAGTATTGAAATTTCTCCTCTATATTTAATAATTCTTCTTTTTCCCTTTTCCTTTCTGTTATGTCTCTAGCTATTCCTAAAACTCCAATTAAAGTATTATTATCATCAAATAATGGAACTTTTATTGTTTCTGTTAATGCTTGTGATCCATCTTTATACGTAATTTTGTTTTCATATTTTAATTGTTTTCGTGAATCAATAACTTGCTTATCTGTTTCTCTAAAATCATCTGCCAATTCTTTATTTAAAAAAGAGTCATCTTTCTTTCCAATTATTTGTGATTCATTTATTTCAAAAAGTTTTTCATACATTGAATTACAAAAAATATAATGTCCATCACAATCTTTTAACCAAACTGAATCAGGCATTGTATTTAATAGTGTTCGCATTTGAATTTCTTGCTTTTAAAAACTTATTTCAATCAGCTTTTGTTCTGTAATATTCTCTAAAACAACTGCAGTTCTATTCTTCTGAGGTGAATACATATATACACGAACATAAACATTTTGATGTTTACTATACCTTTCAAAACAAATTGGAATACCTGTTTTTGCTACATTTATTGTATTAACATGTTCTTCCTCAATAAAAGATAAGGTTAATTCTTTTATTGTTTTATTAACAACTTCTTCTCTTTTTTTATTAAAATAATTAGCCCCTTTATCATTTATTTCCAGTATTTTAATATCAATAACATCCTCATTTTCATTCATTAAAACTTCGTACAACGTAAATCCATTTGTCATATTTTCAAATAATAATCGAAATTTATCTTCGCTACGTTGCAACTCCATAGTTCGTTCAACAACTCTATTTTCGAGTTGGTCATTTAGTTGTTGAAGCTTAAATGTTAAACTTTCTGCAATTTGCTGTGCTTTAGCTTTTGTATTGATTAATGATAAAGTCAAAAAGAACAACAGTAAACTAATAATTATTCCAGCAATTAATACAATTACAACCTTGCTATATAAGGTTAAATATTCATCATTCTGACTAAATGATAAATACCATTTTTTACCATTAAAATTTATAGTTGTTACGAATAACCGAACTGGAATTTTATTCTTTTTAATAGTATCGTTCTGTTGACTATTGTATAATAATGATTTTTCAAGTTGATTTTCATTATCATAAATTTCCAATTGTATTCTTCCTCGTTTTTTATTATCCCAATGACCTAAAATACCATACATTAAATCATTCATTCGATAAGGACTATAAACCCATCCTTTTATTGCATTTCTGCGTTGTTCAATTGTATAAATTGGCATTCCATTCCGATATACAGGAACATACATCAACGTACCTGCTTGAACATCTTTACTCGTTTCTTGAACTAGTATTACTTTTCCCGAAAGTGATGCTATATCTAAATCACGGGCACGTTCCATTGCATTTCGTCTAACATTTTCTGAAAACATGTCAAATCCAAATGCCCTCAAATTTCGTCCTGTAAATGGTTCAAGATAAATAATTGACGTATAAATTGATCTATTACCTTCTGGTCTTATTGAATAATGACTAAAACCTTCATTTTTTATTTTTTGGATATGAGCTTGTAATTGGTTTTGTGGAATTATTAAAGAATATCCAAGACCTTGAATTCCAGACAAATTTCTATTAATTTTTGTCCATTCACAAAACACTTCCCATTCTTTTCTTGTAATCGTGTCGGAAGCTGCAAAAAAAGCAGAACCTGCACGTAATAATAAAGCATGCGATCGAAGACGTAATTCTATTTTCGTTTTTATTTCAGTACAATTTGACTTGAAATCTTCCAATTTTTCGTCATCAATATCATTTTTAGTATTAATTGTTTTGAAACAAGTTAAAATGACACATACTGCCAATAAAATATAAGCAGTCCATTTATTTTTCATGGTCAAAAATCATTATTATAATATATTCTTATACTTTTCATGTAGTAAAAAAAAAAGGAAAGCCATTGATCTTCCAATGGCTCTCCTTACAAATATCCAATAAAATTTAGAATCTTTCATAGTCGCTATCCGACATATCAGAACCCATATCTAAAAAAGCCCCTTTTGATTGAATTGAAGCTGATTTAGCATTTTGTTTTTTCGTAAATGTTTTTACTGGTTTATGTGAAGTATGAGCTGAAATACTGTTCATGGGTTTTCGGGTAATACCTGAATTATTAACCTTAAAGAATCCTATTAGTTCTTTTAAACTATCTGCTTGGCTTGATAATTCTTCGCTACTAGTTGCCATTTCTTCGGCACTTGCAGCATTTTGTTGTGTTACTTTATTTAATTGGTTAATGGCATTATTTATTTGATTAGCACCAGAATTTTGTTCAATACTTGCAGCTGTAATTTCTTGCACTAATTTTGCCGTTTTTTGAATATCCGGAACAATCGATTCTAATAATCGACCAGACTTATCAGCAACATCAACACTCGATTTTGTTAACTCATTAATTTCACCAGCAGCTATATGACTTCGTTCAGCTAATTTACGAACTTCGGCAGCAACAACGGCAAAACCTTTTCCATGTTCACCCGCACGAGCAGCTTCAACAGCTGCATTTAAAGCAAGAATATTTGTTTGGAAAGCAATGTCTCCAATAATAGATACTTTCTCGGCAATTTTTTTCATTACAATTACCGTCATATTTACATTTTTGCTTCCTTCCAAAATGTCTTCGGCCGCCTTAGCTGCAATTTTTTCGGTTTGTTGAGCATTATCTGTATTTTGTTGAATATTCGATGCCATTTCTTCCATACTCGATGAAACTTCTTCGGCTGCCGATGCTTGTTCTGATGCTCCTTGAGAAACCGATTGAGAATTACTACTCATTTGTTGACTAGCATCTGCAATATTATCGCTCGATTGTTGTACTTGAGTTACAATATCACCTATTGCTTTAATCATTTCTGAAAGAGAAATAATCATTTCATCTTTATCCGAACGAGGTTTTAATTCAACCGTCATATCTCCACTAGCAATAATCTTGGTCTTTTCAGATATTTCTTTTGTTGCTTTAACCATTTCTGTAAAAGCTCGAATTAACTCATCTTTATCTGATCGCATTTGTAAGCTAACATCTAAATCACCTATAGATATTTGTTTTGCATTTTCAACTAAAGTTAAGTTGGCATTTATCATACTATTTGCTGCATCTTTCAACTCACCAAACACTCCACCATAAAACCCATCAACTTTTGTAGTTAAATCACCTTTGGACAATTGGGTTATAACTCTTGTTGTTTCACGCAAAGGCTCTTGAATTACTTGTGCCGATTGATTTAAGCCTTGAGCAATTATTTTAAATGCTCCATTAAATTGTTGTTCATCAATATTAATTCGTCCAAATTCCCCCATTCCACAATAAGAGATATACATATCCAAGGAAGTACTTAAGGCTTTTATGGTTTCCAAAGTGCCAATCATCGCTGGAATAAGCCTATCATTTTCGGAGCGACGACCAATACTTTTATAATTATCTAATCCTGAAAAATCGCCATTAGCTATTTCAACAAATGCTACATGAATTTTATCTAAACGACTAATAACATTATTAGTCGATTCAGCTACTTCTGCAAATAACCCTTCATAATGACCATTAACGGTATTCGTTAAATCGTTTAACGCAACACGTTTTAAAATAGCATTTGATTCAACTAAACCTTGTAATCCATCAATACATTTGTTTAAATTGATTTTAAAAGCATTAAAATCACCACGATACTCTACTGTTATTTTTGCAGGAATTTCTCCTTTTGAAATTTGATCGACGTAAGCCGCTGCAATATTCAATGGTCCAATTACAGAGTCTAATGTATTATTTACTCCAATAATTATCTCACGATAGTCACCTTTATGCTTAGATGTGTCAGCACGAGTTGCCAACCGACCTTCAACAGCTGAACCCGAAAGCATTTTTGCATCGGATATCAATAAATTAATTGCATCTATACACTCATTAAGATTGATCTTTATTTCATTAAAATCACCTTTATATTCTTCAGTAATTTTTTTAGGTAGATTACCTTTTGCTATTTCGCCTAAATATTTTGAAGCGGTATTTAAAGGTCGAATTAGTACGTCTATAGTATCGTTAAACCCATCTATTATCGAAATAAATTCTGGACCAATATCTTCTTTTGTTGCTCTTACAGAAAGATTACCCTCTTGAGCTGCAAATGTTATTTTTTTAATTTGATTAATAATTGAATCGATAGTTTCATTTAATTTTTTAATAATAATTTTACTTGCATAAAATCCTATTATTAAAAATATTAACAACATAGCTAATAATATAAACCTACTAGTTTGTTCTCCCGACTTTATATTTTCATATTCACTTAATGCTTCTTTTGAACTAAAATTGGTAAATTCATCTAAGACATTTCGTACAGTCTTAAATGATGATGCATATTCATTTTTATACAACTGATTTGCTTCTTGTTTTTTACCTGATTTAAAAAGATCAACTAACTGACCTGTTACTTGTTTTAATTTAGAATATCCATCAAGATATGTTGCCTCTAAATCGGGATGACTAATACTTTCTGAGCTTTTAAAAGCATCCAGAAAAATATGATACCTTTCATCAATTTGGGCTAAATTACTAGTTACATCATCGATTAATGCATTTTTCTCATTTTCAGGTAAAGAATCTAAACCTATTAATAACTGATTGATAGCCAAATTTGATTGATAACCATCTCTATCTGCTTCTACAAGATTTTGAATACCAGTTAATCGGACTTTATATATTGTATCTGTATTCTTTACCATTGAATTTGTATTCAATAAAGAAAATAGAAAACTTACAATAAATAGTGTTAAGAAAATTACAATAACAACTAATAATTTCGATTTTAACGTTTTTGTATTCATATAACATCACTTTAAAATTAACGTATTAAAACTTCTCTTCCTCAGCACATTCCAAAAACTCTACATACCAAATAATCGTTTTATTTTTCAGGATTATTTGAAACTAATGGATAAAAAAAGCTCAAAGGCTATCTAAACATTAGACAGCCTTTAATATTGATATGTATATTTTAAGATTATGATTAATGTATAGCTTGCGATGTTTCTTGAACAGTCATAAGCTCTTCAGCTGAAAATACTTTATCCATATCTAGAATCATAATAAACTGGTCTTCGCTTGCTTTATACATTCCACAAATAAAATCAGAATGATATTTACTTCCAATATTAGGTGCTGGTAAAATTTGATGAGGTTCAATTTCAAGCACCTCTTGTACAGCATCGACCAATCCTCCAACCTGAAGTGAATCTTCTCCAATTTGAATATCAAGTACTAAGATACATGTATTAGCTGTAAATTCTGTAGCAGTTAATCCAAATTTTATTCTAGTGTCAACTAATGGTAAAACAGTTCCACGAAGATTTATTACACCTTTCATATAATCGGGTGCCTTGGGAACCTTTGTAATTTTTGTCATTTCAAGGATATTCAATACTTTACTTACATTTGCAGCAAAGGTTTCGTCCCCTAATTTAAACGACAGATATGACGTTAGTGCAGATAATTCATTCATACAGATAAGTTTAAATATTGTTAAAAATTAGGATAATTCTTGATGACTAAATCTTTTAATAATTTTATTCGAATCGAGAACTAAAGCAATTGTTCCATCACCCAAAATTGAAGCACCTGAAATCATATCTTGTTTTTTGTACATTTTCCCAAGAGGTTTCAATACAGCTTGGTATTCACCAATTATAGTATCAATAACAATTCCTATTCGATGTTCTTCATATCTTACAACAATAATTTGTTCTGTTGAAGGTGCCGATGTTTTACTATTAAATTCTTCACGCATGTAATAGAATGGAATTTGCTCCCCATCTAAAACAATTATATTATTGTATGAAGATAGTATTCTAGAGTGTTCAACAGCGTAACATTTATCAACGACCGATAAAGGAATAATATAACTTACACCATCTATTTCAACCAATAAACCATCAATGATTGATAATGTTAATGGTAATCGAATTGTCATTGATGTTCCTACACCTGGCTTAGTATCAACATCAACCTCACCTCGAATATCCATTATCTTACGTCTTACAACGTCCATTCCTACCCCACGACCGGAGACACCAGTAATTTTTTCTGCAGTTGAAAATCCAGGTAAAAACAATAATTCAATTATATCTTTTTTGGTAAGAATAGCATCAGGTGCAACAAGACCTTTACTTATTGCTTTATTTTTAACTTTATCTAAATCAATTCCTGCTCCATCATCTGTAATTTGGATTATTACGTTTGCTCCAGAATAAAATGCTCGAATATGGATTGCTGCTTTTTTAGGTTTTCCCAATTTTTCGCGAACCTCGGGCATCTCAATTCCATGATCCAGGCTATTTCTTAAAATATGCATAATTGGATCTGAAAGGCTTTCAATCATCGATTTATCAAGTTCTGTTTCTGAACCTTCTATATATAACTCAACATCTTTTTTCAATTCAGCCGATAAATCGCGAACTAAACGTTGGAAGCGAGTTAATAGATTTTGAATTGGAACTAAACAAATATTAAAAGCAATATCTCGAAGTTGACGAGTTAATTTTTGAACATTTTCAGCAATTGCAGACACTTCTGTATTGTCAGATGTTTCAGCATACATACTTAATCGTGCTTGAGTAGTAACCAATTCGCTTACAAGATTCATTAATGTATCTAAACGTTCGCTTGGTACACGAATACTCGTTGCTGCTGCATCTTTTGCTGTTGTTGATTGTGTTGCAACCTTTTCAACTTTTTTAACTTCAACCGCTGCAACTGGAGCAATAGGAACATCTCCAGCTGATTTAGTTGTAGATGCAACAACTTTTGAATTTTCTTCTTTTATTACAGGTTTAGCGATCTGTTCAAAAGTATAATTTAAGTCTAAAATTGACTTTGTTTCAGTAAAACCAATTATCTTTTTTATTTCATTAGAAGCATCTTGCTTTTCAAAAATTGAATCGTCAGAAATCTTTTTTATATCTAAATCACAGTCGCTTTCAACAAAAATAAATACGTCTTTAATAGCATCTTCACCATGTGAAGTACTTAAAATAACTTTCCAACTTACATAACATTGAGTTGGGTTTAATTCATTAAATGACATCTTGTCTGATACAATTTCAGAATAAACATCAATTAATCCTAAATCGGCTAAATCATCAAATAAAAATACAGGATTTGTTCCCATTTGTAGCATTTCCTTATGAGGGACAATAGAAACCAAATATGTAGATATTAACACTTTAGATTCTTCTACAGTAGGTATTTCAGCTTCAATAACAGGTTCAGAATTTGTTTCAACTAAAGTAGATTCAGATTTTATTTCTTCAACTATCTTAACAGGTTCAGGAATTGGTTCGGGTTCAGGAACAATAACTGATTCTTGGGGTGTTTTGCCTGCATCAAGGTCAATGAATGCAACACCAGATTCAATAAGTGTATTAATTTTTTTTACGAAACTAATAAGCTCGCTCAATTTTGCTTGATGACGTGTTTTGTTTGCTTCAACATCTAAGTTAACATCTTCTAACAAAAGATTTAAATGATCGACAGAATTAAGTGTTAAGTCAAAAATATCTTTATTTAATTTTAATTTATCGTTACGTACTAAGTCATATATACTTTCGATATGGTGAGTATACTCTGCAATATAATCAAATCCGAACATTGCACTATTTCCTTTCAGAGTATGCATGATTCTAAAAACCTTTGAAATATGGCTTTTATCGTCAGAGTTGTCTTCCAGAACAAGAAGTGATGCTTCTAAATCTGCAATAAGCTCGTAAGCTTCTTCAATGGCTTTTTGTTTGAACTGATCCATAGGTATAAGCTTTATCTTGAAACTTTTTCAACAACGGCTAACAATTTTTCAGGTACAAATGGTTTTATAATCCATCCTGTAGCGCCAGCTTGTTTTGCTTCAAGTTTTTTTGACTCTTGCGATTCTGTTGTTAAAAAGAGAATAGGGATAAATTTATAAGTATCCATTTGTCTCACTATTTTTATCAACTCCAAACCATCCATATTGGGCATATGAAGGTCTGTAACCATTAAATCGATCTTTCTGCCGTCAAGATATTTCAATGCATCTTGACCATCTTCTCCGGCAAACACCTCGAATCCAGCACTTTCAAGAGTGAAAGCTACTACAGCACGTATGCTTGCTGAATCATCGACTATTAATACTGTCTTTCCCATATTATGAAGCAATTATTTACAAATTATTTTTTCGAACCCTGATTTTTTAATTATAGCCTTGCAATCATCACATATATTTGATGATGCTATTTGAAGACTTATTTTATTTTTTTCACAATTCAATGCAACGGAATACATTAACTGTAAAAAACTGACATCAATATTAGTAAGATTGTTAATATCAAGTACAATTAAAGTCGCATTACTGCTATTGTTTTGAATCTCATCTTTTGTAGTTTCAACACATTGAATTGAAAAGTCACCTTCAAACACAAATGTTTTCTCAGTAGGTTTATTCTCGATAACAGAAACAGAATGACTCATATTTGTACATTGTTTTAATTGATATTACTACTGTTTTTCCAACTTCACAATTCGTCGTCATTTCCATTGAACTAAATTACAATTTTTTCTTAATTAAAAAACAGCTCATAGAAACTTTTGCTTTTATAGCTTAAGAAATGATAAAAAGTTTCACTTTTTGAAAATATATTTTTGAAAAGTAATTGTGTATTGTCGCTTGAAAGTAAGTTTCAGCTAGATATCTTAAAATTATTTTTTAAAAATCAATTTTATCACCGTACCTTTGCAAGTAAATTTTAAGGTAATATTCGTATGAGCAATAACTCATTAATAGAAAAGTTAGAAACACTTGTTCTTCGCTATGAAGAAGCAGGTCAACAATTAAGCGATCCAGCAGTAATTTCCGATTCAAAGAAATTTGTAAAACTTAACAAAGAATATCGTGAACTTGGCGATGTTGTTGAAGCTTACAAAGAATATAAAAATGCGTACGATAATATTCAAAACGCAAAAGATATTTTAACAGACGAAAAAGACGAAGAACTTCGTGAGATGGCAAAAATGGAGTTGGAAACCCTTTCGGCAGGAATTGACGAAATGGAGCAAAACTTAAAACTGATGCTAATACCAGCCGATCCTCAAGACAATAAAAATGCAATTTTAGAAATCAGAGGTGGTACTGGAGGTGACGAGGCTTCTATTTTTGCTGGAGAACTTTTCCGCATGTATTCTCGCTATTGTGAGAGAAAAGGATGGAAAGTTTCAGTAAATAATTTTAGTGAAGGAACATCGGGTGGTTACAAAGAAATAATTGCGGAAATTAGTGGTGATAAAGTTTATGGAACTTTAAAATATGAATCGGGAGTACATCGTGTACAGCGTGTCCCACAAACAGAAACTCAAGGTCGAGTTCATACATCGGCTGCAACTGTAGCAATATTACCTGAAGCTGAAGAAGTTGATGTTGTTTTAAACACAAACGATATTCGTAAAGATACTTTTTGTTCGTCGGGACCAGGTGGTCAATCGGTTAATACTACATACTCGGCAATTCGTCTTACACATATTCCTTCAGGAATTGTGGTTTCATGTCAAGATGAAAAGTCACAGCTTAAAAATCTTGATAAAGCGATGAATGAGCTACGAACTCGTTTATTTGCATTAGAATATCAAAAATATATGGATCAAGTTGCCAGCCAACGAAAAACATTAGTTTCAACTGGTGACCGTTCTGCAAAAATTCGCACGTATAATTATCCTCAAAGCCGTGTAACCGATCATCGTATTGGTCTTACAATGTATAATCTTTCTGCAGTTTTAGATGGTGAAATACAAGAGTTTATAGACAAATTAATTATGGAAGAAAATGCTGAACGATTAAAAGAAAGCAGTATTTAATTATGAGTTATTAATTTTGAATTTTGAGTTAAAGCCTATTTGATACTTCAGTAACTTAGATTTCACATAAGCATTTTATTACAATGAATTATAATTTTCTTTTTGAGCAAATCAAAAAAAAGCAATCGTTTCTTTGTGTTGGATTAGATACTGATTTAACTAAAATACCAAAGCATTTATTAAATGAAGAAGATCCAATTTTTGCATTTAATAAAGCTATTGTTGATGCAACAGTTCCCTACTCTATAGCATTTAAACCGAACATTGCTTTCTATGAATGCTATGGAATTAAAGGATGGCAAAGTCTTGAAAAGACTGTTTCTTATATTAAATCAAACTATCCAGAGATATTTTTAATTGCCGATGCAAAACGTGGTGACATTGGAAATACATCAGCAATGTATGCAAAAGCATTTTTAGAAAATTTACCATTCGATTCAATTACAGTAGCACCGTATATGGGTGAAGATTCGGTAACTCCATTTTTATCGATAAAAGACAAATGGGTTATTTTATTAGCTTTAACATCAAATAAAGGAGCTTTCGATTTTCAATTTATGAATGAGAATGGTGAAAAATTGTTTGAAAAAGTATTAAAGACATCGCAAAATTGGGGCAATAAAGATAATATGATGTATGTTGTAGGAGCTACTAAAGCTGAGATGCTTGAAGATATACGTACAATTGCACCAGAACATTTCCTTCTTGTACCAGGTGTTGGAGCTCAAGGTGGAAGCTTACAAGATGTTGCAAAATTTGGAATGAATAAACATTGTGGACTAATTGTAAACTCATCAAGAGATATTATCTATAGTGACTCTTCTGAGATGTTTGCAACTGTTGTGGCTGAAAAAGCTGCCACTCTTCAAAAACAAATGCAAGAATTATTGAATATGTATTTATAGAATATTTTACCATAAATAAAAAAGGTCTGTTGAAAATTTCAACAGACCTTTTTTATTATTCTCAATATTCAAAAATCTCTATTAATTAAGCATGACCGTGTATTTTAGCAAAAAATCCTTGCTTTTTATTAAAAAAACATATCTTTGTTTAAACTAAATATTTGAAAGATATTTTGGGCTCTAAAAAAGTGGTTTAAACGACCATAATGATTTTTAAATAACCTATTTACAATTAATACTATGAAGTATCGAATTCATTTTTTCCTTAAACTATGCCTTGTTGCATTAAGTTTTGGAATTACCAATTATTTAAATGCTCAAGCCATTGAAGTTAAGAGCATTTATTGCAATGGTGACAGTACTGGTCAAATTGGAGTTTACGTTAATTATGGCAAAGCTCCATATTCATATTTATGGAGTAATGGTAAAACAACACAAACTATTGATGGTTTAAAAAAAGGAACATATTCTGTTACAGTTACAGATGTTACACTTAAAGATTCTATAGTTACATATACACTAAATGAACCTGCAAAATTAAATACTGGAATTGTAAAAGTAGCTAATAGTAGTTGGCCTAATAATAATGGCAGTTTTACGATAACGGCTTCAGGTGGAAGTGGCTGGTATAAATATTCAGTTTTAGATAGTACAGCACAACAAGTAAAAAACCAACCAACGCCTGCTTTTACAAAATTAGCGTCAGGAAGTTATTTTGTAAAAACAACAGATTTATATGGTTGTCAAAAATTAGATACAGTCCGAATTACAGAAAAATTTACAAAAGATACGATTACAAATGCTATGATTTTAAATATGGTAAATGCTGATACAACTGCTTGTTATCGTTCAACAGCAATTACAACTGTAAAACCTGATACTTCAATTTTTCACAGAAAAGTAACTATACAATTCGACAATTTACCTCCTTTTACATATTTAGATACGACTTTTCGTCCTATAGGTCCCTATTATGTTGGACCAAAAGATACCGTTAGTGCATTTTCTGCAACATTTAAACCAGGTTTTCACATAGTTACAGTTTCAGATTCTTCAGGTAATGGTTTTAGATACTCTTGGACAGTAGATACTATTTTAGCCGACATTTCACTAACATGGACTCAAGCAAATATTGCTTGTTATGGAGCTAAAAGTGGTTCAATATCAGCAAAAGCACAGGGAAGTTGGAATGGATTTACTTATTCAATTTCTGGTCCTGGATATGCTGGTCCAAGTTCATCTGCAGGAGGTTTAGGTGCTGGAGTATACACAATAGCAGCTACAGATTACACGGGTTGTTCAGTTGTTCAATCGGTAACAATATCGCAACCACACGAACCTCTTCATATTGTTTTTAATGATCCAACGCCGTCAAGTTGTCTTGCAGCTCAAAATGGTGCTGTAAGTATCAACAGAGTTGACGGAAATGTTGGTGCTATTAACTATAATTGGTCGACTGGAGCAAAAACAAATGGAATTAATTCTCTATTTTCAGGAATTTATTCAGTATCTGTTACAGATGGAAACGGATGTGCAGCAAATGATCAGATTTTTGTTGATCATGGCAATGGAGCTACGGGAATCGTATTTTTCGATCCAATCAAAACAACTTGCCCTACCGCAAAAAATGGTACCGCAAAAATTAACAGAGTTGATGGTGCAACAAAACCATTAGTTTACTCTTGGTCAAACGGGAATAAAACAGATGAAATTAATACTGTATTTGCAGGTAATTATTCGGTAACAATTACAGATGCAAATAATTGTTCGATTAACGACAATATAACAATTGAAGTTAGCAATGAACCATTTCACATATTTTTTGATGAACCTAAAAAAACGCGTTGTCCATATGCAAATGATGGAGCAATAACTATTCACAGTTTAGAAGGTTTTACAAATCCAGTTGAGTATGTTTGGGCAATTGGTGAAACGACTGCAGATATCGATTCACTTTCGATTGGAATGTACACAATAACAGTTACAGATATAAACACTTGTAGTAAAGTTGATTCTATTGAAGTAAAATCGGAAAAAGGGTCATGCATTTACAATGTTGTAACACCAAATGGTGATGGTTACAACGACTTTTTCGATATTTCCGATTTATGTATGGGTAAAACAAGAAAAGCCGAAATATTTAACGAAAACGGTAAAGTCATTGCAAAATTAGACGATACAAACCTTCGTTGGAATGGGATTGATCCTTCAAACCCACCTACAGGTCCATCATCAGCATTTACGGTGTTTATTGAAGTTTATAATGGCAATGTCCTATATAAAAAATGGGCAGAAACTATCAGCGTTATTTATACAAAATAAATTGTTTACAGTAGACATTTTAAAAAATTGAAACTCATGAAAAATATATATATAATCTTTAGTTCACTTTTAGTACTGATTTCATCGCAAGGATTTGGTCAAAGAATATGGGGAAATCCCTTAGGACAATACACATATAATCCTGCTGGTGGAGCAATGAGCGATATGAGCGAAATTACATCAAGCTATTATAATTCTTATGGATCGGCAAATAATAATCCTGTTGGTTATTTACTTATGGGAACATCAACATTTGCTAACGACAGAGCAGCAGCTGGGTTTAAACTAAATAATGAAACAGCAGGAGTATTGAGTAACACCAAAGCTGAAGCAACATTTATATATCGAGTACCTGTAGCTAAAAGTTCTAAATTATCTTTTGGACTTTCTGGTGTTATTAATCAAATGGGTATTATTCGAGATAGAGTAAATGCTCAACACCCACAAGACCCAATTTTAGAAGGTGCTAAATCAGGTTTTTGGGGAGATGCTAATTTTGGTATTAGCTTATATGAAACAAACCGTTACTATGCAGGATTTGCAGTTAGTAATTTACTAGGAGGAAAGACTAATTTACTGGTAACCGATTTCACAAATCGTTCGGCTCGTTTATACTCTCTAACAGGAATGTATACTTTTACCATATTTAAAGGTGATGGTAAACTTGAATTTACTGGAGTTGGATTAAGTTATTTAACAGGTAAAACATCCGTTAATTATGATATTAGTTCAAGAGTAATTGTAAAAAAATCGTTTTGGTTAGGTGCTGGTTACCGTCCCAATGCTGTAAAAATACTTTGTGGACTTTATTTCCAAAACTTTTCAGTTGGATATACAGGTGGAATTGGTTTAGGAAATATTACAAACTACACTTATGCTGTACCAGTTCATGAGCTTTTTGTAAAATTAGATATAAACAATTCAAAATCATCAAAAAACAAATAAATCTGAACAATGACACGAACAATACTATTACTTACTTCCGTTTTAAATTTTTTATTTAATCAACACGTATTTTCTCAAACAGATTCAACGGTAGCTCTTGTAAACGAAACCGCAACAGCAGTAGTACCAAATGATACGACACATGTAACATTAAATGATACAATTGGATTAAAATCAAGAGATACTGTTTTTACCAATATCAAAGAAATAAATTCAATAAGCGACGATTACCTACCCTATTTTGTTGACAGCTTATTAATGTTTACTTCGAACAGGAAAAGTGCTCAAGAAGGACAAACAACCGAATTTACCGAAAAGGTTTATATGTCGGAAAATGAAAAAGGCAAATGGAAAGAACCAACAAAAGATGGTTATAAATGGAATAGCGACAACAATAGTGCTTTAATTGGAGTTAGCGAAGATAATTACTATTTCTACAGAGTTTATATGAATGAAAATGGTGAAATATTTTCAGCAAAACGAAAGCTCGACACTAAAAAAGCATGGAAAGCCCAACCATTAAAAAAGCTTAAAAATATTAGTACCGAATTTGATGAAAATAGTATTGCAATAGGAAATGGCGATACCGTTTATTTTGTTTCAAACAGAAAAGACGATTATGATATTTATCAACAAGTTGGAAAAGAAGAAGCAAAACCTGTGGATTCAATTAATACACCTTATGACGAAGTTGACATTTTTTTAACTGACGACAAACAAACAATGTTTTTTAGTTCGAATAAACCTGGAGGCAAAGGTGATTTTGATATATACGAAACATTTAAAATTGGAAATTCATGGTCATCACCTTTTCCTGTTGATTTTCCAAATGTAAATTCAGACACTACCGATAGAGACTATAGACAATATGGCGATTCAACTATGTTCTTTTCTTCGAATAGAAGTGGAGGACAAGGTGGAATGGATATATATATGATTACACTGCGTACACCTAAAGATTCGATTGTGTTACCACCAGTTGATACGGTTAAAAAGGTTGATAGTATTGTTGTTGTTGAACCAGTAAAAGATTCTGTGATTGCCACCCCATCAATTCCTAAACCTATTATTGAAGCAGCTCCAATTCCAGCTAAAATGGTTGCACAAACAGATACAATTCAAAAAGAACACGATGAACTGATTGATAAACTAAAAGAATTAGGCCTTTTTCCATTCCGTGGAGAAGTTCAATTAGGAGCATTTCGCTTAATAACATCGGTCGATCAGTTTAAACAGAAATTTGAATGTCTCAAACCTGAAGATTTACGCATGGATACAGTTGTTTATAATGGAGTTACTATCCATAAATTTATTATAAATAAACAATACACTAACGTTGATGAAGCTTTAAATAAACAACTTGAGATTATAAATAAACATTGTTTACCTGAAAAGTCTTTTAGTGATATGCCATTCATTGGTATGTTAGATAAAAACAATAATAGATTTGCTATTTTCTGGAAAAAAGATGAATTTTTAAACAAAAATATTTTCTACATTTTCCAAAATGGAAAGCAGATTTGGAAAGGGAAACGATTTTAATTACATAACTCTGGAATAAATATTCAGTATTTAAAACTCTGTTAACTAAAAAAAACAGAGGAATAAGATACTAAAACGGCAAAGATATAATTGCAGATTTTTATTACCAACTACAAAACAAAAAAGCTCTGAAAGCATATACTTTCGGAGCTTTTTGTTTTCATGTAATAGGACAAGTATAAAAGTAATTCAAGCATTAATATGTTGATTTAACAATCAAAAAAAAAGGTTCGAAGAATAAACTCCGAACCTTTTCAAAAATAAAAACTTCTATTATTGTCTCATATCAACAACTTCAACTTTAGGATATTTTGTTTTATCAAAGATAAATAAACCATCAGCTACAACCTCATTAGGTGTTATTTTTTGAATTTCAATTGTCACTCTATTAGCATCTTTCGCAAAATATTGAACTAAATATATTTGCATTTTGTCTTTATCGACTAATAAACGAACTTTTGAATATTGACTTTCATTTACTTTTTCAGGATATAATTCAATTTCATAAACAGAATGATTATTTTCAAATCGCTCGCGAAGAAACTTATATTTAAATCCTTTCTCGTACATGTTAAATACTTTTGCAGGATTCAAAATTGAACCTTCTTGATCAGCAACATTACTTATGTTTACTTCATTATTTTCTTTTACATAGCTCCAAATTGTTTTCGAATCACACAAGATAGTGTTTCCCATCAAATCCAATTTATATTTTGTTCCTTTAAGTATTAAAGAACCATTTTTTACATTTCTAGTTTTGTTACTTACATTTTCCTGAATGTATAAGAAATCAACCTTTTCTGATGTAAATGCCTTGTTTTTAGCAGAAACTTTATCAAGAATTTCTTTCGCTTTTTTATCGTATTGTGCATTTACCGATAAAAAACCTAATGATAATAGAATTACTAATACCTTTTTCATATGTATATATTTTAAGAATTAAACTTATGGCAATGCATCCAACATTCGTTCCAAATGTACCAAATCGTTAATTAAAACTTGTCGAGGTTTACTTCCATCTTGTGAACTAACGATTCCTACTGCTTCTAACTGATCCATTATGCGACCTGCACGATTATATCCAATACTGAATTTTCTTTGAATTAAAGAGGTAGAACCTTGTTGATTAGACACTATTAAACGTGCTGCTTCTTCAAACATGCTATCTCGACGACCAAGATCGACATCGATTAATCCACCTTCGGCTGAATCACCAACATATTCTGGTAATAAAAGTGCAGATCCATATCCTTGTTGTTCGGAAATAAAATCGGTTACTTTATCAATTTCAGGAGTATCGATAAATGCACACTGAACACGAATTGCTCCGTTTCCTGTATTAACAAGCATATCACCCTTACCTATTAATTGATTTGCTCCGGTTTCATCAAGAATCGTTCTCGAGTCAATTCCCGATGTTACTCTAAATGCGATACGAGCAGGGAAATTGGCCTTAATAACTCCCGTGATAATATTGGTAGTTGGACGTTGCGTTGCAATAATCAAATGTATACCAATAGCACGAGCAAGCTGAGCTAAACGAGCAATTGGTAACTCTACTTCTTTACCCGCTGTCATAATTAAATCGGCAAACTCATCAATTACAACAACTATATATGGTAAGAAACGGTGACCTTCTTCTGGATTAAGTTGACGTTTTATAAATTTACCATTATATTCTTTTATGGTACGTAGTTTCGCAGCTTTAAGTAAATTGTATCGTTCATCCATTTCAATACATAAAGAATTGAGCGTATTTACAACCTTTGTAGTATCGGTAATAATTGCATCTTCAGTATCTGGAAGTTTTGCTAAGAAATGATTTTCAATTTTTGAGTATAAAGTTAATTCTACTTTTTTAGGGTCAACCAATACAAACTTTATTTGCGATGGATGTTTTTTGTAAAGCAGCGATGCCATAATTGCACTTAAACCAACCGATTTACCCATACCAGTAGCACCTGCAACAAGTAAATGAGGCATTTTGCAAAGATCTACAACAAATGTTTCGTTTGAAATTGTTTTACCTAGAGCTAATGGCAAATCGAATTTTGAATCTTGAAAAGCTTTCGATTCAAGAATTGAACGCATTGATACCAATTGAGGATTCTTATTAGGAACTTCAATACCAATGGTACCTTTACCAGGTATTGGAGCAATAATACGAATACCAAGTGCTGCCAAACTTAATGCAATATCGTCTTCAAGATTTTTAATTTTCGATATTCTAACACCTGGAGCTGGAACAATTTCATATAAAGTTACAGTTGGACCTATCGTTGCTTTAATTTTGTCAATAGAAATTTTATATGTTCCTAAAGTTTCAACAATCTTATTTAGGTTTTCTTTTACTTCTTCTTCACTTACTTGCGAATTTTCCGATTTATGGTCGACTAACATTTCAATTGGAGGAAGTTTATAATGCGATAACTCTAAGGTTGGGTCGTAATCACCAAGAATATCATAATTAATATTTTCGGCCTTTTCTTCAGATTTTGTTGTAGTAATTGTTACTGGAGTTGCACCAATTAATGTTTCTTCAAGGATATCTTCATTTGCAAAAACTTCTTCTGTAATATCTTCAGCATCAAATTCAATTATATCATCTTCCACATTAACTAATGGCTCATTTCGCTCTATGCTAATTTGAAGTGCTGGTTTCGTATCTACGACAACTTCTTCGATAGTACGAATTTCATAAATCTCATCATCAATACTTTCCGTTTGTTTTGTCTCTTCTTTTATATCGATGTTAGTTTCAATTTGCTCTTCTATTTTTTCATCTGCAACAACCAGTTCTTGTTCTTTTGCATTATTCATTTTAGCTTGTTCCGCAAATTTAAAGAATGCATCATCGATTGATTGTTTTGATTCTTGATTTTTAGCTGGTTCTTGCTTTTCTTGCTGTACCTGAGTTTGTATTTTTGGTTCCGATTTATATTCAATTTTTGGTTCAACAAAAACACTGTCTTCTTCTTTTTTCGACGAAAACATGTTCATAATAGCAGAAGCCGAATTGCTAAACGTAAAGATTACGAATAACATAGCAAGTGATATAAGGATTATTCCAGTTCCAAATTCACCTACCGAAGCAATAAGCCATTGTGAAATAAAATATCCATGAGCACCTCCAATATTAGCATCCCATAAATCTCTAAATATATAACCCGCCGATAATGATAGTAATACCATCAACACCACTAATACACGAATATATTTACGTAATGATGCTCTTGTTATATTAAAAAAACGTAACCCAGCAATAAGCGTTAGTATAATCAATAAAAATGCAGAAACTCCCATCCAGTCGTGAATGATTTTCTTTGCAACCAATGCACCAAGTTTACCACCCCAGTTTTCTACAACGATATCTTTGTTCATTAAAAATTGGAATACCGAATTGTCAAAAACAGATTGATCGTGTTCCCAAGTAAACAGATAAGAAAGAAACGATAAAGTAAGAAACGCAGATAAGCCTATTAGCAAAAAGCCTAAGATTACACGAATTCTATCGTCTTTGAAAGTAAAATTATTTTGGGTTTGTTTTTGAGGTTGTATAAAATCATCAAAATCGCTAGTATCCATCTTTGTTGTTATCGTTTTTACTATTTAACACTATTCATTATTTTTACAATAATTGAATCTAAAGTTGGTGGGGCAACTTTTTTAAACCCATCAGGAATTTCAAATTCAGAATCAGGTATTTCTTTTTTGACAACTTCTTTAGCTTTAACTATCATTGTTATACCTTTCATTCGAATTCTAAACTCAAGTAATACACCTTTTATTTCGGTATAAGGATTACTCCAGTTTGGATTTTCAATACTTATTTCGTCGGTATAATAAATATCGTAACCAGATATTTTAGGATCATCAAACGTTACCTTTACTTTTTTGGCTTTGTATCCTGCTATTTCTTTGGTTTCCATTGTTTTTTTTAGATGCATACCTGGAAATGGATCAAAACCTAAGGTTTTAACACCAAATTTAGTCTGACAATAATTTTTGTCAGTCATTACTTTAAAAATATAGGAATTAGTTTTAGTATGAGTATTAGAAATCAATGCAGTAAGAAACATTCCCATGAAACCTTCCATTTTACATTTCGAACTTCCATCCTTGAACATTTGCTCCATATTGGTTGGTAGCAAATCAATCACAGAATTGGTTTTACGTTCTTGTTCGTTAAATGTAATATCAAACTTAATTACACCTTCGTTCACACCACTTTTTCCACAACCGACTAACAGCAACAACCCTATGAAAAAATATATAATTTTTTGTATGTTCATTAAAGGCATTTAAGTCTTTTATATTCGCATTTTTAAGACAACAAAAGTATAAAAAAAAAATTGATAAAATCCCCCTTTCTAAGGAACTAATTTACATATTTTATCAACGTTTAAAATAATCTTAAACTAAAGGACTAACTCTCTGATTCATAAAACAATTTATAATACTTCATTGTTCGTCCTTCATCATACCCTTTTTCAAGCATTTCGGGACTTGAATGAATATATAAATGGAAATTTTTATCGAGTTTTACAACACTTTTGAAGTATTTACTATTGTCTTTTACTGCTTTTTTAGAAATGTCAAAATTTTCAACTGGTTCAACATCTAAGCTCTCTTCATATTCAGCTTTAAATTCGGTAAATGCCTCAATAACAGCAGGATTTTGAATAACTGTTTTATTAAACTCTTCAACATCAAAAGCATCTTTTTCTTTAAAATACTCTATTGACTTACTGATAAATTCCATTTTATCTTTCGAATCGACATTGTTTTCTTTTATTAAAACAGTATCGCTAAAATCTTTGCACATCGAAAGCATTGTTTTTGTTCGATAGAAATTATTGTCGCGCTGTTTTGCTTCTAGAAAATCGTCCATCCAAAAATATGCTTCACCCGACTTATTGGTATTGTCGATGATACACATTTTATATCCGTCTTCGGCTTCGGTATTAAAAATTAAACAACCTTTGTCGATTTTATTAATATTAATGCCGTGCTCACTATTAATTTTGATGCTTTCGTTTTGATGGAAAATCTTCAAAT
>Ga0302292_1000533_pt1 | contig 26711 bp, 28 predicted proteins | sample III_Fen_N2_1_FD_194553 | JGI IMG/M metagenome (GOLD analysis project Ga0302292, IMG submission 194553) | Peat permafrost microbial communities from Stordalen Mire near Abisko, Sweden - III_Fen_N2_1 | ecosystem: Environmental > Terrestrial > Soil > Wetlands > Permafrost | place: Sweden: Abisko...
AAAAAGATCAGTTCATAAAATAAGGATTTTATATTCTAAAGATAACGCTTAACACTGTAAGAATTCCAGATATTTTAGTGTAGTTTTTAAAAACATCCATTAAAAATATATTCATCCAAACATCATTTTTGATTATGGAAATTAATCTTGTTATTGGAAAAAGTACGAAAACAATTGCATTCATTGCGCCAAGAAAGGCAAATAATTTTATATCTGGATTAAAATCTTTAATAACCAAGAAATATAAGCTCATACAACCACAAGAGATAAAAATAATAAATTCAATAATTATTAATAATATATCTTTGTAAAAATATTTGTCATTTTCAGAACAATATCGAGCTATACAACTGTTAACATAAGGACTTCTTAAATATTTTATGGATTTATAAGTGAATTTTATTAAAAAATACAATCCAACAAAAAATAGTATACTTAATATCTCGATAAGAAATAAAAGGTCACCTGTTAGATTTGTGATTTTATAAATAAAAAACGGTATATAAGAAATAGTTGCAAATATTACAAACAAAGAAGATATAGTATTTGACAATCTTCTTACGTCGTTTTCAATATGTTTGTAATTTATTTTAATATCACAAATATCAGAAAATAAATCATCTGGCATAAATTCCTCCATTTATTGTGATTTGTTAAAACTTATCATAAAAATAAAAAATTGCAAATTAATGCAATTTTTTAATGATTATTTTATTTTCAAATATTCAAGAGGATTAACAGGTATTCCATTAACTCTGACTTCAAAATGTAAATGAGGTCCAGTTGTAAATGGTCCTGCTCCTTTTGATCCAGGTCTTCCACCAGTATATCCAATTATGTCACCAGTTTTCACATATTGATCTTCTAATACATTGAAACTAGAAATATGACCATAAAGAGTAACAATTCCATTTGAATGCATTAACATTATATAACTATATCCATAACCATTGTCTTTAGCTTTTAACACATATCCACCAGCAGGTGCCTTAATTGCTGTTCCTTGAGAAGCTCTTATGTCAACTGCAGGATGTTCCCCAATAGATTTTTTATAAGGATAAGATGGGTCATGGAAATAAGACATAATTTCTTTTGAAGAAACTGGCCAATTCAAACTATTATTACTAACAGCTCCACCCATTTCAAGAAGCTTTTTTTCCATTGCTTCTTTTTCTTTTGCTGTTTTAAATTTAGAATTAGCACTATTTATGTCTTTATTTATTTGACTTATTTCCGCTTGTATTAATTTTTCTTGTAAAATTTGACTTGATAAAATACTTTGGAATTTATCTTCTTGATTTTGAGTTTGTTCTATTAATATAGCTAATCTATCTTGATCATTTTGCAAGTCTTCTTTTTTATTTTCAAGAGCTAGTTTATTTTGTTCAAGCTCTAAAGTTTTATCTCTAAGTTCTTGTTTTTTATTTCTTAAATCATCTTTGTTTTGTTTGTAATTATCCAAAACAGAAGAAAGCCCATCATTTATGGATTCTGTATATTTAATTTGATCAAAAAATTCAGACAAAGAATCATTTAAAAGAAAAGCTTCTAAGATTCCTTTACTGTCGTTTTTATAAATAATTTTTATAAGTTCAGAAATTTTAACTTTTTGTTCAGCAATACTTCTTTCAGTTTGCATAATTTCTAGATCTAGAGTCTTAATTTCTAAATCAGTCTTTTCTGATAAATTTTCAATTTCAATAATATCAAATTTAGTTTTAAGAATTTGACCTTGTATTTCTTCTTTTTGACTTTTTAAAGTTGTCTTCTCTTCTCTTTTTTGATCAATGATAGCCTGATATTCCTGTTGCTTTTTTTTAGCATCAGCAATAGCTTGATTTTTTTCAGCAGTTTGTTGTTTTAATTTATTTATTTGTTCCTGATAATAAGTAGAGCTTTCAGCAAACATTGATAAAGGTTGAATTAAAATAAACACAACAAGAAAAAGAATAGAATAGCTTTTCAGTTCAAATTTATCCATTTTTGTTTTGGTTAAAATTCATGCTTATATTATACCATAAATTTAAAAAAATATAAAATAAAAATCAAAAATTAATTCGATTTTTATTCTTCATCCTCATCGCCGCCAATATTAGTTAAATCTTTCTCTGTACTGGCAATTCTTAATCCATCTATTATTTCATCTATATCACCATTTAATATTCCTGGTAATCCATGTAAAGACAATTTAATTCTATGGTCAGTAACTCTATCTTGAGGAAAATTATAAGTTCTTATTTTCTCACCTCTTCCACCAGTACCAACTTGTCCTTTTCTTAAATCTCTTTCTTCTTGTGCTTTTCTTTCTTCTTCAAGCGCATAAAGTCTAGATCTTAAAACCATCATAGCTCTTTCTTTGTTTTGAGTTTGGTTTCTTTCGTCTTGTGAAGAAACAACAAGTCCAGATGGAATATGTACTATTCTAACAGCTGAATAAGTTGTATTTACAGATTGTCCGCCAGCTCCAGAAGAACAGAACGTATCTATTCTAAGATCTTTAGCTTCTATTTTAATATCTGTTTCTTCAGCTTCAGGCATTATAGCAACGGTAGCAGCTGATGTGTGTACTCTTCCAGCTTTTTCAGTTTCTGGAACTCTTTGAACTCTATGAACTCCACTTTCCCATTTTAATAATCCATAAGCACCATGTCCAGCAACTTTAATAATAGCTTCTTTAACTCCACCAATAGCATTCTTACTAATGTCTATAATTTCTAATTTTAAACCTTTTTTTTGAAAATATAATGTATACATACGAAGTAAATCTCCAGCAAAAAGTTCAGCTTCATCACCACCTACTCCAGCTCTAATTTCTAAAATAGCATTCTTATCGTCTTTTGGATCTTTTGGAATAAGTAATAATTTTAATTTATTTTCTAATCCTGGAAGTTTTTCATTTAATTCTGATAATTCTTCCTGCGCCATAATTTTTATTGATTCATCATCTGAGTTTGTCATTTCACTTGCTTCACTTATACCTTCAAGACATTTTTTGTAATCAGAAAATACATCCACAAGTTCTTTTGTTGATTTATACTCTCTTGAAACCTCTTCTATTTTTTTAGAATTAGAAACAATTTCAGGACTAGAAAGGCTAGCTTCAAGTTCTGAGAGTTTATTTACATAAAATTGTAATTGTAAAACGTCTATCATGACGATTATTCTATACTATTTTTGCAAAAAAAGAAACACCCTAGTTTCCAAGTGGTGCTTCCTTACTAAAGCTTAGATAATTTTTCTTTATTGTCTTTTGTAATAATCCAATATCAGAATTAGAATAAAAACTTATATACATAGTCCTATCACTATTTGTTAATCCGTTTAAATTAATTTTTTTATTATAAGAATTAAAAGTTAATCCATTTTCATCAGAAATATAATAAGATTTAATAGCCTTGTTTAGATTTACATTGATATTAATATTATTAAAACTAATTCCAGCCTGTTTTTGATATATTAGAGAATAATTATTTTCAAACTTATTAGCTAATTCTTTTGGAATTACATACTCAAATTTATAAGTAAATGTTTCATTTTTTGGTATAGCTAAATAAATACCAAAGAAAGTTTTTCCATTTTCACTTCCAGAAGTAATTTTAGAATTATCAGGATCATCATCATTAATTTGTAACGATTTTAATACAGCACCTTTAGGAACATATATTCTAGTATATGATTTATATTCTTGAACATATCCTAAATCATCTTGATATATAGTATTTTTTACATAGTCATCATATTTATGAGTATATGTTAATGTTAATGTAGCGACCAAATCATTGTCGGTATGTCTTAAATCATAATCTATGTTTCTATCAATATAAGGATCTGATTTTCCAGATGCTAAATTAGCATCAACAACAGCAAAATAGTCGGAATTTTTATTGTCTATCATTTTACCATCCCAATTATTAGCTATAGCAAATTTTTCAGCTTCTGGATTATTAAAATATAAAAGTATTTGTTTTTTATCTAAATTTGAAGCTATTATTTTTGTAAAATCTTTTAATTCACTAAAAGATAAATGTTTAATTTTTTCAAATAAAACATCTGCTAATTTTTGAATAATAATCTTTCTTTTACTTTCACTTATTCCTCTTGTTTCCCAATATGCAAATTTAGTTTCATAATTTAATAAATCTGTTGCATTATCTTTATTGAAAGTAGAGCCCATTACTTTTATTTCACCAAAATATCCTATTACATCTTGAAAAACAGAAGGAGTTATTGCTATTACTCCTGTTATAGGATAATTATTTTTACTCTCTTTTTTATATAAGTTTGCTATATATTTAGCACTTTCTTCGTAATCAGGATTCCAGTTAGCATCTCTCATATATAAATATGGCAAATTCAAATGGTCCTGTATTGGTTGTGGGGCTGGTATTTTTAATTTACCTATATTTGCATTATCTAAATTATAAACATTATCAGTAAAAATATTATTTATATCACCATAAGAAACTTTAACTACACCGTAACTTCCAATAAAACCACCAGTTGGTCTTAATTCCGTATTATTTTGAAATAATAACAAATATTTGGCTTCTTTTGGAGCTCCTAATAGTTCTGGTAAAGCTTTTATTAAAGGAAAAATAGTTTGAAGATCTTTTATATTTGAATAATAAGAATCTATTTTATCCCAAATATTTTTTATAGGCTTTATTATGTTTTTATGTTCTTTATTTTTTTCAATTAATTTTAATATGTTATCTATATTTTTATTAACTTCTTTTAAATCAGGTTGTATTTTGTAAATTATAGATATCATTTTTGCCTTTTCTTCTTTTGGCATAGATATTATACCTGTATTGTTGTTTGATAGTATTGAACTATTATCTTCTAATATTGGATAAATTTTAATAAAACTATCAGAAGCTAATATTGCAATATTAGATAAATCCTCAGCTGATTTTATATTATCTGACAATAAAGGTAATGAACTTATTACCTTTACTTTTTTTAAATTTTTATTTAACAAGATTGAATCAGCATTTATCTTTTTTACAGTAACTATTAAATTTTTAAAGTCTTTATTATTAAATTGAGTTTCTACTGTGTTGATCTCTATTCTTAATGATTGAGATGCTTTGTATATTTTATAACAAGGAATTGTATTTAATATAATTATAAAAATAAAACAAAAAACAAGAAGAAAAAATATACTTCTTTTAGGATTTGCTATTATGTTTTTTATGTTAATATTTGTCATAATTTTATTAAAAATTCACATAAAAACCCTAACACTTATTTGACAAAAAGTCAATAAAAATGAATAAAGAAAAACACTAGTTTCCTAGTGTGTTTTCTTTATTAAAACTCAAATAACTTTGTTTAATAATTTGTTTTAAATAACTCATGTCAGAATCAGAATAAAATTTTATATCAATTTTTTTATCATTATCAGCATAGCCATTTAGATTAAATTTCTTATTATAAGAATTAATAGATAAGCCGTCTTGTTCTGTTACTGTGTATGATTTTATAGATTTATTAATATCTATGTTGATATTTAATTTATTTCCATATAAACCAGCTTGTTTTTGATATATTAAAGAATATTCATTTTTAAATTTTAAAGCTAATTCTTTTGATAATTTGTATTCGAGCTTATATGTTGTGGTAGTGTTCTTTGGTATTACTAGATAGAAACCGAAAGAAGCTTTTCCACTTTCATCTTTAAAATCAATATTATTTCTAGTTGGAGCTCCATCATTCTTTTGTATAGAATTAAGCCAAGATCCACTAGGTACATAAATTCTTGTATATGATTTATATTCTTGAAGATATCCAGGATCATCTTGATAAATATCATTCTCAAGGTATTTATTATAGTCAAGTTTATAAGTTAAGCTTAATGTAGCTATCAAATCATTCCCAACCATTTTCAAATCATAATCCAAATTCTTAGTCATATAAGGTTCAGATTTTCCAGATAAAACATTAGTATCAACAACAGAAAAATAATCAGAATTTGTGCTATCAATAAACTTACCAGCCCAATTATTTTGGGCAACGAAATTTTGGGCATCTTTATTATTAAAATAAAGTAGCATCTGTTTTTTATCTAAGTTATCAGAAATAGCGTATGCAAAATTTTTCAAATCTGTTAAAGATAAAGCTTTTATTTTTTCAAATAAAACATCTGCTAATTTTTGAATAACAATTTTTCTTTGGCTAACATCCATATTTTTATCTTGCCAATAACCAAATTTAGTTTCATAATTTAATAAATCTGTTGAGTTCTCTTTATTAAATTTCAATCCCATAGCCTCTACTTCTCCGAAATATCCAATAACAGATTGTAAAACATCAGGCGTAATAGCAATTACACCAGCTATAGGAGATTGATTTTGACTCTCTTTTTTATATAAATCTGCTATGTATTTAGCACTTTCTTGATAATCAGGATTAAAATTAGCATCTCTTAAATATAGATATTGAATCTTTAAATAATCCTTTAATGGTTTAGGTGGTTCTATTTTTAATCTTGAGGCTGAAGATCTATCTAGGTTATAAATATTATCAGTAAATATCTCACCTATTTCACCATTTGAAACAGTTACAGTTCCATATGTTCCTATAAAACCTCCAGTAGGTCTTAATTCTGTATTGTTTTGGAATAATAATAGATACTTAGCATCTTTTGGAGTTCCTAATATTTCTGGTAATGCTTTTACTACTGGTAAAAATTTTTCAATAAGTTTGATATTAGAATATTGTCCATCTATTTTCTTCCAGATATCATTAATTGGTTTTATTACGCCTTTATTTTTTTTATTTTCGTCTATTAAGTAAATTATTCTTTCAACGTTTTTATCAATATTATTTATAGCCTTACTTGATTCAGATATACTACTTATTATTTTTGCTTTTTCGGATTTTGGTAATGAAATAATTTTAGAACCACCATCTTTTGTAAATACATTTATGTTTTTCTCTATAGCTGGGTATATTTCAATGTAACTATTAATAGATAATGATAATATTTCTGATAAGTTATCTATAGAATTAATATTATCGCTAACTCCAGGTAAATAATTTAATATTTTTAGATTATTTACATTATTTCTAAGATCTTTAGCATTTTTACTTATAATCTTGGCTGTAGTTAAAGAATTTTTAATATCCTTTTTTTCTAATTGAGTTTGAAAAGTGTTTAAATTTGTTTTTATTGACTTAGATAAGCTATATATTTTAACAACAGGAATTATATTCACTATTAATAATAAAGCAAAACAAAAACCTAGAAGCGCTAGTAAGCTTCTTGTTATATATGTTTTTAATTCTTTTTTGCTAAAATTTGTCATAAACAATAAAATAAGCACTAAATTTATAGATGAAACTTAACATTTTTTTGACAATTTGTCAAATAATATAATAAATATAAAAATAACGCTCTAACCCATATAGATTAAAGCGTTGCTGATGCTATTAGGAATATGCAGATAAGAAATCGTAAAGCTCCCCAAGCTTTCTTTTTGATATCTTGTTTTCTTCCTTAGCCATAAATTCATAGGTTTCATCAATGAGAGCTTCAAGTGACGGATAAAGAATATAACCCTTTTTGTCAGAAGCAATGAGTTCTTTTAATTTTTTAAAATTCTCATCGCATCCACCAAGTATTGTGTACATTCTTCCTTGTATGAAAGCTCCTCTTACCTGTTCCTTTACACTCAATACAGACGTTCCTGATAATGACATTCTCCAAGCCTCCAATAATATGTTATATACTTTATAACACAAAAACATATATAAATCAAATAAATTATCTAAATAAAAACTTAAAAAAGTATTTAAACCCTGATTTTATATGTATTCCAACGGTTTTATTTTTTAGAAAATCCAAAAACGTTTTATTCTTAGCAGAAGCTCTAGCATGATTATGTATCATATGTGTTTTATGATAATAAACAACTTTTTTATTATTTATCCATGTTGTTTTACATAAATCCATGTCTTCATAATAAAGAAAATATCTTTCATCAAATCCCCCAATATTTTCAAGGAAGTCCCTTTTGATAATAAAAGCAGCACCTAAAATCCAATCACATTCTATCGTTTCATCGTGATTAAAGTCTTCCATTAACATTTTCTTATTTTCAAATCTACCAAAATTAGTTTCTCCTAAAGAAGTTCTTCTAAGAACTGGTGTTAATATATTATGAAATCTGAAACAAGAATTTTGAGTACCTCTTTCGTCTGGGTATATGAGTTTTGGAGCTACTATTCCTACATCTTTATTATTTTCTATAAAATTAATAAGCTCATCAAAACAATAGTCAGAAGCTAATATATCAGAATTTAAAATACATAAATATTCGCCAGATGAATTTATTACACCTAGATTAGCACCACCAAAATACCCTAAATTATTTTTAGACAAAACAAAATTAACATCAGGAAATTCTGATTTAATATTAATAATGTCATCATTAGATCCATTGTCTACAACAACAATTTCATAATCAATATTAGTTTTTGTATTGTATAAATGATTAATTTGCTTAGAAACAAGGTCTTTTGTATTATAAGCAACAATAATCAAAGATAGTTTCTTCATATTATTTCTTTTAATTTCTGTTTTCTTCTCATATATCCAACTATAAACAATCCAATAATCATAAACAAGAAAGCAGTTATTATAGCCCAAAACTTTAACAGAGAATTTGTTATAAGTCCAATGCTACCAAAAAATATAGTTATACTATAAATAACAAGAGCAACTTGCCTATCATTTAATCCAATACTTTTTAATCTATAATGCAAATGTCTTCTGTCACCTTTAAATGGTGATTTTCCGCTTAATATTCTAGAAATAATAACTATAATAAAATCAATTATAGGAACAGATAATATTAATAAAGTTATAGCAATTTTACCACCAGAAATTATAGCGAGTGATCCTAATAAAAACCCTGCAATAGTACTTCCAGATTCACCAAGAAATATTTTAGCTGGATTAAAATTAAATAATAAAAATCCAAGATAACAGCCAGCTATTAAAAAAGCTATTAACGCAGTATCTGGTTGATGAACAACACTTCCCATACATAGGAATCCTATTATTAAAAATCCTATACTAGACACTCCAGAAACTAATCCATCAACACCATCAAGAACTTTTGTTGTATATGTAGTTCCAAGAAGCCACAAGAAAGTAAAGCTATCAGCAATTACATTAACTACAAATGGTAATCCAAACAAAAAGAATCCAAACTTTATTTCATCTATTCTAAATAAATGACCTGGATGAAAAGGATTTGTTATATAATTTACTCCAACACCAAATGATATAACAACCAAAGCTGCTAATATTTGAAATATGATTTGATATTTAGGCTTAAGATTAAATTTATCATCCAAAAAGCCACCAATCATCAAAATAACAACTCCTAGCAATATTCCAAATATTCTTTTTAAACTTATATATTCTCCAGGAAGTTGATTTATAAAAATAAAAAACAAAGTAGATAAAACAAAAGCTAAGCCAATAGCTATACCACCTAATAATGGAGTTGGTTCTTTATGTTGATGTCTATCACGAGGAATATCAATAATATTAAATTTGTTAGCTATTTTTATAATAAAAATCGTAAAAATAGCAGAAAGGAATAAACCTAATAATACGGGTAATAAAAATGTTGTAATCATAAACACATTATTAAGCTTAGTTAATATAATTCTACTTTATAATAGTTTAGAGAAAAATAAAACCCCACAGTTTTGTGGGGGCTAATTCAATCGTTTGGTTTGTTTATTTCAAATATATTTAAAACGTGGAAAGCAGGATCTCTAGTACCGTTCAAAAGGTCTATCATTTTTTCAGAACATTCAACAGTTGATTCTATACCATTAATATTAACGGTTATAAAATTAATTTTTTTTTCATATTTTTCAAGAGATTGAAAATTTCCAAAATTAATAGTTTCTTTTATAAACAAAGCTTCTTCTAAAGAAGATTGAAATTCAAGAAGTAATTGACCTTCTTTATAAAATTCATCAGGATAGTTTAAGCTAGTATCTTCTGTTTGCTCTATCCGAATTTGTTCCCGATATTTATCAATACATAAATTAACAGATTTAATTAAAGAATAACCAGAACTGATATTAAAAATAATATCATCTATTGTTCTTAAATAACCTTCATATTTAGTTGATCTATCATAATGAATACTTTTGTGAAGCTCTTGGCGATTTTGAAGAATTGCAATGTAGCTAGTTTTTATGTCTTCATTTTTTCTCAAAATAATCCCCCCTGATGCTAGTAATTTTTTATTTAACAAGCTTAAATTTACTTATTTTTTGATAATTTGTCAATGTAATCTTGTAAAAAAATACTAGCAGCAACATCATCTAAATGCCCTTTTTTTGATATCATTGTAGAAGCTTGTCTACTGCTAAGTCTTTCATCTATAATAACTATTTTTGTTTTTTGGTTTTTTGTTTTTAGTTTTTCGACAAAGTCCATCGTATATCTAGTTTGATCAGTTTCCTCTCCTGTTAAGCCGTGAGGAGAACCAATTAATATTTCATCAATCCATTCTTCTTTAATAATTTTAAATAATTTTTCAAAAACAAAATTGTCATTTTTATTTTCAATAATATCAAAAGGACGTGCAATACAAGATTCTGTATCACCTTTAGCAACTCCAATTCTTTTAATTCCGTAATCTAAAGCTAAAATTATCATGATTTATTTTTGATCAAACTTAAGTGGTGTTAAAATTTCGCATCCATCTTTTGTAATTAGAATCATATGTTCAAATCTAGAAGATAGCTTATGATCTTTAGTTCTAACATCCCAACCTTCGGTAATAACCTGCCAATTACCTTCATTAATCATAGGTTCTATACAAAAAATCATGCCTTCTTTTAATATCAAATCATTTCCTTTCGCATAATAATTTAATACTTCAGGCTCTTCATGAATAGCATCACCAATAAAATGACCAACATATTCTCTAACAACAGAAAAACCATTTTCTTTTGCATGTCTTTCAATAGCAATACCAATATCATTCAATTTGTTTCCTGGTTTAGCTTGCTCAATCCCTTTATGAAGACATTCTTTTGATATTTTAACTAATTTATTTGCGTTATCTGATACTTTTCCAATCTTTAAAGTATAACTCATGTCAGCAAAAGCATTATCAATATCTAAAACAACATCAATATCAACAATATCCCCGTTTTTTAAAACATAATCATCAGGAATACCGTGAGTAACTTGATCATTCACAGAAATACAAGTAGCAGCTGGATATTCGAAAAACCCAATACAAGAAGAAACTGCTCCAGCTTTTGCAATTTCTTCATTAAACATTTTATCTATTTCTAAAGTTGTCATTCCAGCTTTAACTTTTGGCAATAATAAATCAAAAATGCTAGCCAAAAGATGGCCAGCTTTTCTAATTTTATCTATTTTTTGTGGAGTTTTTATTAGCATATTCTTACGTCTCTACTGGGGGTTAGGGGGTTTATTTCTTTTTAAACATTTTTTCTATCCTATCTCTAAATTCAATTATTTTCAAATTTTCAGGATTGGCTTCTTCCATTTTTGTTAATGTTCTTTCAGCCATAAATCTATCTTTTTGATTAATATAAGACTCAATAAGTAGGTCTAATATTTTTGGATTATTTTCATCAATTAAAAAAGCATTTTTTAAAGTATCTGCAATCTTTTTATAATTTAAATCTGTCAAATATATATCTGCAGCTTTTATTAAAAACTTAACAATTTTTTGATTGTTATCCCTCATATTATCCTTATTTTTTGTTTTCTTTAATATACTAGCCATATATTCATAAGTCTGGACAGCCTTTTGTTTAAAACCATCTAAGGTATATATAGAGGCTAACATTTCAAGTGCTCCAATATTGTCTTTATCAAGTTTTAAATATTGAAAACAAAGATCTTCAGCTATTAAATATTCTTTTCCATCAATATTTTTCTTTATATCTTCAGCAAGTTCATTCATATAAAAAACCCTTTTTTCAGGTTCTTTAGCTATTTTATTTATAAAATTATATTCTTGTATAGTCTCATATCTTTTGATAGATTCATCAACTCTGGTTTGAATATTTTTAATTTTATTATGTTCGTTCTTTCCTTCTTTTTCAAAATAACCTTTTATTTTTCTTTTTAGTCTAGATTTTAATAGTTCACTTTTTTGTTTATCTTGAATTTCTTTTGTAATAATAGAGGTATCAATAGATTTTAATTGGGCAAATTTTCTTGAAACTATAAAAAAAACCCCCAAAATAGAAACTGCAAAAATTGTAAGAAAAATGATATCTAGCATTTAAATATTGTATAATATTTATTAATTATAGTATTCCTATTTCTTTTAATGCGTCTTTATATATTCCTAAAGCTCTTCTAGCACTACTATCATATAATCTAAAATTACTTTCATGAGAAATTTTATTTCTAATAATATGAGCTTCCCAAACTTTTTTAATATTAGGATATTTATAACTTATAACTTTCATTCTCTCACCCATTGTAGAACCAGCAATCATAAGTTTTTTAAAAGCATCATCAAGTAATTTATCAGCTTCAATAATAGCCATTTTATAACCCTTTTCACTTCTCATGTCAGCAGCTTTTTCAATCTCTTCCCATTTCTTTTTGAAGTATTGCTTATCTATTCCAGTAGATCTTCCAGACTTTCTGAATTTATCTATTAATAAAATAAATATAATAATTGCAAGTACAATAAAAAATATAATCCACATAAAGAAAATTTAAATTTATTCGTAACTATTTCATTATATAATAAAATATCAATTTTGACAAAGTAATAAAAAAATGATTCTATAACAATAACAATATATAAAGGAGTTTATATGAGTGACAAGAGTGTTTTTTTTATAAAATTAAACAAAAAGTTTGATTTATTGGTAAATGTATTTGGAATATTAACAATAGCAATATATTTTGCTTTAATGTCTACAAAAGTATTAGCCCTTTTTATTGTTGCAATAACATTCACTGTATTAGTTTTTGCAGTATTCTTTATTTCTAGCATAGAAGAAAATGAATCAATACTAAAAGCATTACATCCAAAAAATTATGATTCAAATTTTATAAAAGGATTGTTATGGTTTTGGATTGTGTTTATCTTTTTTAGTATAACAAAAATAACTCAAAACCCTTTATTGTGTGGAAAATGTCTTTTAATTGCAGTTATTTCTTCTATATTATTATTTATTATAGATTTTTTTATATATTGTAATATAGATAAAAAGTATAAAGGAGTTTAGGAAATGGATAAAGAAAGATTTAATGGTTATATTGAAACAATACTGCTTTATGCCATGCTTTGGACATTGGTATCTTGCAAAATCGACAATGAATATAGTGGCGTAATTGTCATTGCGTTAATGATGTTGGTTGTTATAACTTATTATGCCGTTTCAAACACGTTAATTATTAAAAACGATCTCGTTGTCAGAATATTTCTATTTGGATTTGGGTCTATGCTTCAGTTTTTTTTGGTCTATGCTGTTGTAAACTTATCAGCAAAAACTTTTAACGTTTCAATCTTTCTTCCAGTTAATCTTAGGTTTTTAATGATTTTTTTAACGTTACTTTATGTTGGATTCAATATAATAACAATTGAAATTACTTATAAATACACCATAAAACAAAACAAATTGTAGTTGTCACACAAACAACTCCCGGGAATACGTTTCCCGGTTTTTTTATTTTATAAACTTAAATCATTTAAATTTACATTTCTATTTTCTTTTTCTATTTCTTCTAATTGCCTATCAGATAAACCAAGTTGTTTTTTGTTTAAAAAGAATTTACCTTTTTCATTAAAAAGAGAGTTGAATTCTCTTTCTTTTTGTTCTTTTGATAATTCTAAATTTTTAAAATCTAAAATTTCTTCACAACTTACCATTCTAAAATCTTCTTTTTTACTAACAAAATAAAAGTTTCCACCAATGGATAATAATAAAGGAATGTTATAATTATTTTTTATATCAGCAATAATATTTAAAGAAGGTAATCTTCTTTGTTCTATTAAATGGTTTATTATTTTATTCATAACAACTCTTCTTGATTCAATATTTTCAGATTTCCCATTTAATATATTTTTATATTCTAAAAATTCTTCATCATTAAAAAAACTAAATATAGAATTTCTATCTTTATCTATATCTTTTTTTTGCATAAAGATAGGAGGATTTATAAAAAAAGATGATATTTTTGGATTTTGGATTGTTAATTCATTATATTTTTCGTTATTCTTTTCTTTATTTCCAGGGTTTATAGATTCTTTTATATCTAAAGATATTTTTTCCGTTTTTTCTTCTTGAAAAACACCCCCCCATTGCTTAAAAAATGGGGATGAAAATCTTGCCTTAGAACCTTTTATTCCTGATGATTCTGACTTAGTTCCAGCATCGCCACTTGTGGCCGTGTCTATGTATCCATCGGAAACAATAAAAGATAGTCCATTTCCAAACTGATAAGTCATATCTTCTTTTTCATTGAAATTATAAGTAGATGTTGAGATCGTAGGTTCTAATGAAAGTATTGTAGATAATTTTTGGGTTGTAGACTCATCTCTACTTGTTTCATTTAATGAATCTAAATTTATATTAGAATTAACACCAGTTGTTCCAAAATTAACCGTATGAAATATTAAAATCCCGTTTTCTTTACAAACATTTTTTACTCCTCTTTCTTTCAATGATTCTGTGTAATTTAATAAAAAATTTCTTATGTTTTGATTCTCTTTATCATTTTCAAACAAAGACTCTATATCATTTTTTATTTTTTCAAAATATTCTTTATCCGAAAAGTCGTTACTTTTAAATTTTTCAAATAATCTAGTAATTATTGGTTGATATTTTTTATACATTTCTTCATTTTCAACATAAAAATCATTAATTAAAGATTTTATTTCATCTTTTGTTTTTATTTCATTTTGCAAATTTTCATAAGATTCTTTTAATTCTTTTATAGTTTTTTCTGTCTCTAGTATTGAGTTATTAACTATTACAATTTCATCTAGAATATTATCTTTTAATAAATTTTTTTTAGTTTTAATATTCAAAAAATTTAAAATATTATTAGACATTGAAGTCTTTTCATTGTCTATAAAGCTTGATAATTCATCTCTTTTTTGAATTAAGTTTAATAAAGTTAAATTATTTTTGTCTATTTGTTTTGATAAACTAGAAATATTTAATTCTATTTCATTGTTTTTAGTTCTCAATTCTAAAACATTTTTAGCAATTTCTTTTCTTTGATTTTCTAAAAAAAATTTTGAAAATTCTTTTTGAGATTCTATGGGTGTTTTTTCTATTTTTAAAGCCATTTTTTATTTAATTAATTCCAAAAATTCTTCTTCATTTAAAACTTTAATTCCTAATTCATTAGCTTTATTTAACTTACTGCCGGCAGACTCTCCTGCTACTACATAATTAGTTTTTTTACTTACAGATTCACTTATATTTCCACCTAATTTTTTAACCATACTTTTTGCATCATCTCTTTCTAATGTTGGCATAGTTCCTGTGAACACAAAAGTTTTATTCAATACATTTTCATTACCAGCAACAATCTCATCAGGAATTAATTCTATTCCAGCAGATTCTAAATCATTTAATTTTTTAACATTTTCTTCATCATTAAAAAATTCAAAAACACTCTCAGCCATCTTCTCTCCAATATTAGAAATATTTTGTAATTCTTCTACAGTTTTATTTCTATAAAACTCTATTAAATCTCCTATTTTTTGGTTTTTTGTTTTTGTTTTTTGGTTTTTTACTATCTCTTTTGATAATAGATAAGCCGATTCTGTCCCTATATGTGTAATTCCTAAAGAATTAATAAATCTAGATAAGACGATTTTCTTAGATTTATTAATAGATTCTATTAAATTATTAGATTTTTTCTCAGCAAATTTTTCAAGTGGCTCTAAGTCACCTTGTTCCAAATGAAAAATATCAACTTCATTTTCTATAAGTCCATTGTCCATTAATTGTTCTATTATACTAGGTCCAAGTCCTTCAATATTAAAACAAGCCTTTGAAACAAAGTATTCAAGTCTTCTAAAAATTTTAGAATAACAATTATTATTAGAACAGAATAATGCAATATTTCCAGGTTTTCTAACAACATTACTATGACAAACAGGACAAATTTCTGGAATTATAAACTTAGTAGAACTTTCTGGTCTCAATTCTGTTAAAACTTTTACAACATCAGGAATAACGTCACCTGCCTTACAAACAATAACAGTATCACCAATTCTAACATCCAATCTATCTATTTCATCTTGATTATGAAGAGTAGCTCTAGAAATAGTAGACCCAGCAACAACCACAGGGTCAAAAACAGCAACTGGAGTTAATATTCCAGTTCTTCCAACTTGCACAATAATATCTTTTATAATTGTAGTTTTTTGTTCAGCTGGAAATTTATAAGCAACCATCCATCTTTCTGCTTTACCAATATGACCTAAAATTTCTTCATCTTTCATATCGTTAACAACAATAACAGCTCCATCAGTATCATAATCTAATGTTTTACGTTTATCTTTCCATTCTTCAAGAAAGTGCCAAGCTTTTTCTAAAGTATTTTCTTCTCTATTATTTTCGTTAATTTTAAAACCTAATAATTTTAAAATATCATGAGTTTCTTTATGATTTTTTTGTCCAACATCAGTAATAATTTCAAAAGCAAAATACTGTAATTTTCTATTTGCAACAACAACAGAATCTAATTGTCTAATACTGCCAGCAGCTACATTACGAGGATTTGCAAACAATTCTTCACCATTCAATCTTCTTTCATTATTAATTCTTTCAAATTCTTTTTTAGTTAAAACAGCCTCACCTCTAATTTCAAATATTCCATTTCTTATAATTTGATTATCAAATTTTGATAAATCTAATTTTAATGGAATAGATTCAATAGTTTTAGCATTCTGTGTAACATCCTCTCCTATTTCCCCGTTCCCTCTAGTAGCTGCAGTTTTCAAAATACCTTTTTCATAAGTCAAAACAAGAGTTAAACCATCAAGCTTAAGTTCACAAAAATAATTGTTAATTTTTTTATCTAATATCTTTTCGTTTCTAGTATTCCAATCAGAAAGTTCTTTAAAATCAAAAACATCTTGAAGAGAAAGTATTGGAGTAGAATGTTTTACTTTTTCAAATTTATCAAGTGGCTGTCCAGCAATTCTTTGAGTTGGAGAATCTGATGTTATGAATTCTGGATTAGAATCTTCAAGATCTTTTAGTTCTTTTTTAAGAGAATCCAAAGCCTCTTGAGAGATCTCTTCCCTATCTTCAACGTGATATAGATACCTATGATAGTTAACAAGATCTTTAAGTTTATCTATACGATTTTTAATTTCTTCTTTATTCATAAAATAAAACATATTCTTAATATTGCTATTATAAAACACTAATTGTTAAGTATCAAATTAATGTGTAAACACATTATTGACTTTTTATCAAATATATGATTATATTTGATTGAAATTGCACCTTAAAATTCGTGAATTAAATCCTTAGGAGGGATATATGACCGCTGAACAACTTGCAGAGATTGTTAAAGCATCTGTTAAAAACTCAATTGATCAAGTAATGGGCACAATGTATTGGAATTGTGTTGTTATGATAATAATTGCAGCAATACTTCTTATATTTGTTTTTATTCTAATTGGATTTTCAATTAGTGCAACGAAACAAAGCACAAAAACACTTTTAGACAGTGCAAAAGCTAATGTTGATTATGTTACTAGACTAGAAAATATCATAAAAAGTTATGATAAAATTGAAAGCTCTACAAATTTGATAGCAACAAAATCTGAAAGTATTCAAGAAATACTTGAGACTATGCAAGCAATTCTTTCTTCTATGATAATGATACAAAAAGAAGTAAAAACAGAAGCTGGATCAATAAGGCATGAAACAATTCAACAAAATAAATCCTTTGAAGGCTTGCTGACGAAATTTAAAAATGATTTTTCTACTTCAATTCAAAACACATCAAATGATATTGAAGCTAAGCTTCAAAGTGTTACAAAAATAATGACTGATGAAATTTCTTCAACAAAAAATGATATTGATAGATCTTTAGAAAAAGAAAGATTTGAAAGAAATAATGCAATCTCACAAGCCATTGACACAGCTAGTAAACGAACGTTTACGGTAGCTGTTAGTACTATTGTTCCAACTTTGGTAGATGTTGGTAAGATTTCTACAGAAAAAAATTATGATTCACTAAACGAATGTTTGTCTGAAATGAGGCGGCTTTCTATAAGCTATTTTAAAACAATGGAAAAAATTTGTAAAAGCAGCTCACCTATTTTAAAAATAGTTAATAACGAAAGGCAAAATATTGAAAAAACAGTTCAGCCTACAAGTTCATTAGCTAGCAATTTAAGTGATGCAAAAGAGGGTCTTGCAATTGTAACTGGAAAGTATGGTTTGGATAGAATTGTAAAAGAAGGTGTAGACCAAAACGTTCTTCCAGCGGATTCTTTAGATAGGATATTGCAAGAGATTAATGATACTAATAAAGTTTAATAGGAGGACGGTATGGGTATCGTAATTTTTATTGTATTACTTATAGTAATACTTGTTGCTGTTAATGAAGACAGCTCGAAAAGTTTTAAAAATCCAACAACTAATCATGAAAGTCATGATAGATTTTTCAAAAATGCCTTAGGAGAAGAAGTTCTTGTAATGTCTTTTTTTCCTTCAGCAGAATATGCAAATTATTTCTGGCATGGTATGGAAAATATAAAGGAAAGAATTAATAAAGATGGTATTTTTAATTTTATTGAAAAAGATCATCCAAAACTTCCCTTTAAAATGAAATCAGGCTATGTCAAACTTGAAACTAGTTGGAAAGATGAAAAAGATGAAGAATTCTTTATGATTTTCATTGTTCCAAAAAAGCACGTTGATTATTTCGGACAAGTTTATAAAGAGGAATTTGTTGAAAAGAAAGACGAAATCAAAAGATTATCAGAAAAAGGTGTTTTGTCGGATAAAGAAGTAATTGATATTATAAGTATTGTTTTTGAGATGCTTAATGATGTTATTCATCAAGAAGGTCATGAAATGCTTATATATACAATGAATAATGTCAAGCTTCTTTGTTCTAAAAAAACACTTCCAGAAGATTTAAATTTTATTGAAGAAAAAATAGTTTTTAAGATGGATAATTTTAACCAAAAAGTTGAAGAACTTACGGATAATATTAAAAATCTTTGTCATTCAAACATATCTCAAAATGATTTTAATTTTATTGAAAAAGAAACAATCAATATGATGAGGATTGTTTTTGGAACAAACAAAAACAATATTAAAGAACGATTTAAAGAGCTTGAAAAAAATATTAAAGCTTTTTATCCTAAAGGCATGTCTCAAGAGGAATTAGATTTTATTAACAAGAAATTAAAACATCTTGAAGAAAATATAAATCCTTTAGAAACGTTTAATGATCCTTTATCTATTTCTGATTCTTCTGATTCTTTCTGTCTTGGTGATGATACTGAAAATACTATTATCGATACAGAATTTCCAAGTGAAGAAACTCGAGAAGAAATTCAAATCGATGATGCTTTTGTTGATGATTCTTTTTCTACTTCTGGTTCCTCTGACTCTTTTTGCATTAATGATGCTCAAACTGACACTGATATTCCAGACGAAGAAATTCAAGAAGAAGCTCCAATAGATAACCTTTTCATCGATAATTCTTTTTCTCCTGAAGCCATTTTTGAAAGCGCAGTGGATATGACAAAGGTTTCTCAAGTATTACCTGAAGAATGTGATGATGTTATAGAAAAATGTACAGATTTTGTTCCCGTTCAAGATCAATCCGATCAACCCGAACAAAACAAAGCAGATTCCATTCCTCTTTCCGCACCAGAAACAAATACTTCATCAGAAGGAGAAATATCTACAATTATTGATACAAGTAGTTTAAAAACTACTGAACCAAGTGAAGTAGAAAAAATTTCTCCAGAGGAAGAAGAACTTCTTAGGATGGTTCCAGTGCATTTGAGGCCAACAAAAGCAAATTTGGTGGAATTAGACAAAAAACCAATAAAAGTTTTAATAATGGAAACTCTTCTTAACAGTGTTATTGCAAATCATGGTAAATTCAACTTTGAGAATGAATTTGAAATAAGCACTTTTAAAAATATGGATCTTCCATTGTCACAATTAAATCCAAAACAAATAATTCTGTCTTCAGACAACGTAAAAGAAAAAGAAGATTTCATGAATTATGCTACCAAAAATAAAGAAATTTATTTGTTTGCTGGTTTTAATCAAGATCTTTTTGTTCAAAGAATAAAAATGCTTAAATATCCAACAAGGTTTGGTGAAAAGATTGTTTTATTTAATCACAAAAAAAAAGTTATACCAGGATTGGAAATTGGAATTTACGCGGTAGGAATATCGCCGTTGGGATAAAAACCAACATCCCCATGTGAAAACATGGGGATTTTTTTTATTTACAATAAATAAACTATATGATAAAACTAAGGACGTACTTTTTAAAATTTATTTAACAAGGAGAGCTTCTATGAAAGTTATAGCATTAGGAGCTTCCAGTGCATTTAGCGCTGGAAAACCTATATATGATAATATTTCAAAAAAAAAATTATTTGAACCACAGTGGCAATCAAACTTTTTAATAGAATTTAACCAACCAAACATTAGAAACGGAGAATCTCCATACAGATTGCTTTTAGATATTGGGTCTGATATTAAAAATTCTCTAGCCTATCAAGAAATGAATTTTAATATGATTGATGGAGTACATATTACCCATTGTCATAACGATCATATTGGCGGAATAGAAGGTTTAGGATTATCTACATTTTTTAATCCATTTTATTCTAAAAAAAAGTCAGAATGGTGTTCTAATAAAGGAGTTATTAATAGAATTTTAAAAGTAGGTTTACTGGGTTTGTACAGAATGCCAGATGGCATGAAACCTGAGGTTTACGGTCATAAAGATGTTCTAAGGGATCTATGGAAGACAGCAAAACAAGGATTTAATACAATACAAGGTGTGTTATATAATAATTTTGAAATATTTTTTACAAAAAAACTATTAACTGTTAATAGTAAAAATATGCATTTTGTTGATGGAGATAAAACATGGGAAGGAATAATCGTTAAATCAAAACATGTTTTAGCCGGAAACAAACCAATGCCTTCTTATGGTATTATGTTTATAAGTTCAAAAGGAGAAAAAATATTTTTTCCTTCTGATTCTCAAATTGTAACAAAATCAGACAGTAATTATCATTATTATAAAGAAGCTGATGTAATCTTTGCTGACTGTGAAACTTCTCCTTTCAAAAGCGGAATACATGCTCACGAAAAAGAACACAGAGAAATAGATGATTGCATCACAAAAAAGGAAATTCTTTATCATTATCAAACCGAACCGAATAATATTGATGGAAAATTCAAAGGCGTAGCCAAAATTGGAGATGTTTGGGAATTTTAAAAAAGCCACCAGCGAATAACTGGTGGTATTTTATTTATTTAATACTTAGAATCTATAAGAAAATCAGAAATAACAGATTTATTATTATTGTCAATATTCCCTACTGATCTAATCCTTTTAGATTGACCTGGTAGAACACTTATATAATTTCCAGTTGTATTAATTGCAGAATAAAAAACAGTATTTATATTAATTGCATCATAATTTATAGGATTTATTTCAAATTTATAAGTTCTCCCAGCTACTGGATTTATATTAATATTTATAATAGCTGGCGAATCAGTAAAATGATTATAAGACTGTCTAAAATCATAACCTTCTAAAGCATTATTCATATATCTAGCAATTGAAACATATACAAGTTCATTACCAGTAGCATTCCAATCAATACTAAAAGATTTTATATTACTTATATAACTTGTCACATCTAAAGAATAATTAGTATTAGCTGCAACAGAATTAATAGAAAGAGTAGGAATATAAGAATTGTCTGTTATTATTTTATAAGAAGAATTATTATTTAAAACAGCTGTATTATATGAATTATTATTAATAACATTATCTAAAGAAATTCCGTTTTTATTTACTAAAAATAAAGTCCTCTCTACTCCACTTTCTGCTGCGTATTCTGCTATTTTTATTTTATCAATGTCGTTTGATATCTTTATTTGATTTATAACAAACTTATTCAAATATAAAGCAATAGACAACAATACAAAAGTTGCTATAACAACTATTAACAAGGTATTACCTTTTTTATTATTTATTAAAATCATTTTATATAGTTTTTAATTTCTATAGTACCTTGGTATGAAAAATTTCTATTTTCTTTATGAGAATTTTGAATATAACCAGACATAACAACAGTAACAATAGCCATAGAATTATTACTTGGCACTGAATAATAAAAATCGAGTCTTGATATATTAGTATCACTAAAAGTCATTCTTTGATAAGTAGACCCATTATCAAAACTAGCTTCAACACAAGAAAAATTAGAATAACAATTATCTGTTTTTCTATAAACAACGCTATTATTCATACCATATTCTTTTATATTAGAAATCATAAAATCAAAAACAGATTTTACATCATTTTTAATATTTGAAGACATTTTAACACTTTCGCTAGATTTGTTTACATAAAATATAATTCCAAAAACCAAAGAAACAAAAACCCCCAAAATAGCCACTGAAACCATAATCTCTATTAAACTAAATCCCAAGTTGTTTTTCAAAATTTTTTTCATAACGTTTTTTATGTGTATCATCTTCCCCCTCCTAACTTCCTAAGGAGGGGGCCAGGGGGCGGTCACCAATTCCAAAGATCTTTTTCAAGAGTTATTATTTTATTTTCATTTCCATCTTTGAATAGAACCGTAGAAGTTACTTTTATATTATTAGCATAAGATTGAACTTCTATTAATCTATAAAAATCAGTTTTTATTAAATCAGAATTAATATTATTTCTAGATTGAGTATAATATTCTAAAGATTGACTTTTATAGATAGCACAAGAATTGTTAGTACTAGTAGAGCAAGAATTGATAGATTCAGTATTATTATCATTACCAAAATCAATAGTCCAAGTATTATTTATATTATTAAAAACAAGTATAAAACTTCTATCAGAACCTAAAATTCCAGAAGTATAAGTTCTATTATTTAAAAAGTTATTATCCCTCATGTATGTAACAATCTCTATTCCTTCAGATGCTAAATCAGTAGCAATATTAGATTTATCACTTTTATTGTTAGATCTATTACTTAAATTAACTAATTCAAGAACAGAAACACAAACAACAGAAAATATTGCTATAGAGACCATTAGTTCTAAAATTGTAAAACCTTTAACATTTTTCATTGTATGTTTATAGTTTTTGTTAATGAATTTATATAAATATTTTTTATAGAAGTTTTATAAATAAAAGATATATTAATATTGGTTAAAAATGTTTGTGCATTATTTAAATAAACATCGCCATTTGCATTAAATAATAAATCCATAGTAGAACCTGAAGATAAAGAATTTATAATAGAATTATCTATTTTTACGGTTTCAAAAGTCTCTGAAGCATCATAACGATTATTCAAATTAGAATCTTTATACAATAAATAATAATTTTTATTATTAGTATTTAAATAAATTCCATAATTATTATTTTCTGAAAATTTAATATTAGATTGACCACTACTTGTCATGTTCTCAATTTTTATAATATTTGTTTTTAATAAATAAACATCATCATCTATAAAATTATTAATATTATTATTTTTATAAAAAGATAAGCTTAATTCAAAAATTAAACCTATAATAGCAATGACAATAAGAAGTTCTATAATGCTATAACCTTTTTTATTTAACATTTAGCTTAACATTTTAACTATAAATCCACTAAAAAATAATACAAGTAATGTCCCTATAACCAAAAATGGTGCAAGTGGTAAAACGTTTTGATCTACTTCAACCTTCTCTACTTTATTTTTATTAAAATATTTATTAACCATAAGAGGAATAGAATAAATAGCACCAACAAAATAAGACAAGAAAATAGCAAAAATAGCTTTTTGCGGTCCCATTAAAACTCCGATTAATAATCCCATTCTAATATCTCCACCACCAATCCATTTACCTTTTGAAATCATGAATTGTATTAAGAAAAACATAGCTCCAATAGTACCACCTAATACTATAGATTCTGGATTTTTATATATAAAATAATTTAATACAGCAATAACAACAATAGCTGGGATAGATATTTCATCAGGTATTTCCATATATTTAACATCATAAACAAATATAGAAACAAGAGAAAATATAACAACTAAATCTCTAATTAATATTAAAATGTTAAAATCTAAAAAGAAATAATTAAAAACAAAAGAAGCTACAAATAATACACATGTAGAAAATTCAACTAAAAAATATTGCCAAGAAATTTTTTCTTTACAATATCTACATTTTCCTTTTAGTGATATAAAACTAAATAAAGGAACAAGATCAAGAGATGCTAATTTATGATGGCAATTTGGACATTCTGATCTTCCAAAAAGAGTTTTACCATTATGTAATCTATTAACAAGAACACTAATAAAACTTCCAAAAGATAAGCCAAGTAAAGCAATTATAATTATATACAATACTTCTGTCATAATATTTCAGTATTAATTTTTTTAAGTATTTCTTCTTTTATTTGATTTGATATGTTATCTACTGTATTTATTCCATTTATTTTTATAAGCAATTTTCTTTTTTTATAAAATCTTAATATAGGTCTAACTTCTGTTCTGTATATCATTAATCTTTTCTTTATTGCTTCAGGATAATCATCCCCTCTTCTTACAATATTTCCGCCACATTTATCACAAATTCCCTCTTTTTTTGATGGAAATAATTTTAGATCATAAGATGCTCCACATTTATCACAAATTCTTCTATTTTCAATTCTAGAAACAGCCTCTTTGTTACTTATATCTATTTCAATAACAAAATCAATATTTGTAATTTCATCTAAATATTTTACTTGATTAATGCTACGTGGATAGCCATCTAATATAAAACCATCTCGACATTCCATGTTAGACAATCTTTTCTTTAATAATTTGAAAGTAAGTTCATCTGAAACAAGTTTTCCTTCTGAAATTAAGTTTTGAATTTTTAATCCAAGTTCAGTTTTATTAGAAATCTCTTCTCTAAACATTTCACCAGTAGATATTCTAACTATACCAAAAATATCAGATAAAATTTTACCTTGAGTACCTTTACCGCAAGCTTGTGGTCCAAGAAGAATTATTTTATGTGTAGTTTTGTTATTCATATCTTAATTATATCAAATAAATAAAAAAGACGCGACTTTGGAGAATCGCGACTTTTTTAAGTTTTTGAAGTATTATTTCAAAGTAACAACAGCACCAGCTGTTTGTATCTTAGTTTTCATATCTTCAGCTTCTTCTTTCTTAACTCCAGTTTTAATCATACTTGGAGCTCCATCAACTAAATCTTTAGCTTCTTTTAATCCAAGACCTGTAATTTCTTTAACAGCTTTGATTACGTTAATTTTTGAATCACCAACAGATGTTAATTCAACATCAAATGTTGCTTTAGCATCAGCAGCATCAGCAGTAGCAGCACCAGCAACCATTGTAGGAGCAGCAGCAGATACACCGAATTTTACTTCTAAAGCTTTAACTAAGTCAGTAGCTTCGATAAGAGTTAATTTTTCAACTCTGTCCAAGATTTCTTGAGCAGTTTGAGATAATTTGATTTCGTCAGACATACTATTTAAATTATATTTATTAAAATTATATTATTAAGCAGCAATAGTTTCAGTTGCAGGAGCAACTTCTTCTACAGCAACTTCAGGGATAGCTTCAACTACAGGAGTAGGAGTTTCAATTGTTTCTGCAACAGCAGGAGCAACTTCTTCTTTAACTTCAGTAGCTTTGGCAGGTTTTCCAGCTTGCTTTTGTTCAGCAACAGCATTGATAGCTCTTGTGAAAGAAGCAGCAGAAGAGTTTAAGATATACATGAACTTTGATACAAATTCTTCTCTAGAAAGTACAGAAGACAATTGATCTATTTCTGCTTTAGAAACGATTTTACCTTCGTAAAAACCACCTAAAACAGGAAGAGATTTCTTAGTCTTTTTTGAGTATTCTTTGTTGAATTTGTAAAATTCTTTAATACCAGAAACTTCATCATTATTATTTAAAATAATAGCACAACCACCTTTAGCTGATTGAGAATCAAATGATTCTACGCTGTTATTTTTGAAAGCAATATTTAAAAGATTCTTTTTAGCAACAACATATTCAGATCCAACTTTTCCCAAAGCTCTTTTAAGGAGTTGAGTTTGTTTAACCGTCATACCAGTATAATCAACAAAGAAAGCTGATTTAACTGTTTTTATTTTATTGTCTAAAGAAGAAACTATATTTGACTTTCTTGTTTTTGAAATAGCCATATTTTTTGATTAGTAAATAAAAAAATCTGCCAAAACCGCAGACTAAAATTTCCATTCGACCTTATAAGGGTATAGAAATAATGAGACAACCTCGATAGGATTTACTGCTTTCGCAACCTATTGTCTTTGGCTTTGTGTTAGATATATTAGCAAATATAAGAGAAAGTGTCAAATAATCCTTTTAATTTTAATATCTTTTACTACATCATAATTATAAATAATATAAACTTTAAAATTATT